>Ga0209488_10000554_pt1 | contig 31684 bp, 36 predicted proteins | sample Rivendell_Oct201_8_FD_188349 | JGI IMG/M metagenome (GOLD analysis project Ga0209488, IMG submission 188349) | Vadose zone soil microbial communities from the Eel River Critical Zone Observatory, Northern California, USA -... | ecosystem: Environmental > Terrestrial > Soil > Vadose zone >...
GTATCGATATGCAGCTCGATTGAAGAATTGGTGATCTTGAAAAGCCACGGCTGAGTGTTATGCGGGCTGGCGGCCAGAATCGCGGCGCGCACCAGCGCGAGCGGAGCATCGTTTCCGGTTTTGCGCCAGTTCTTCCACGGCTCGTAAGCCGGCCCCTCACCGACGCTGAAGACTCCTTGATCCCAGGCGCGCCAGACGCCTCCACCCACGACGGCGACGGTTACAGTTCCTGCGCCTTTGAGGAAGGATCTACGCTGCACGAAGCACCTCGACACACTTTTAGCCCTAGGAGTCCACTGCCACGATGCATTCGAAATTAATGTATGTTCCGTTCCAACCGATCTACCTTGGAGAGTCTATACCCTGGAGTGCGGATGGTTGGCAACCCTTCCCTTACCGGGTTGGGTAAGGTTTGCCCGTCATCCGACCGGAATCGTCAGGATTCTGGGTCGATCATTTCGCCTGTTGGAAGTTCGGCATAGCTGGAGCACTGAACATCTCCCCCTATTTCGGCCTCGTTCGCTTTTCTCGGGCCTTGAGCGCGGTAACCGATGTTCTCGGTGTCATTCCAAAAGTCTGCCGGAAAAGTTCGACGAAGGCGCTTGGCTGCCGACAGCCGACCTCGGGCCGCAACCGTTTTTACAGAACGTCTGCAACGAGCAGCTCTATTCCTTTCATCGCACGCACCTGCCTTCGCCTCACAGTCGTACACGGTTTTCGACGAATGTGAAGTTGCCGAAGATGACCCTGCTTAGAAAACGCGGCAGCGACCGCTAGAGACTCTATTCTCGATCCATGAGATCAACTAGCCGTTGTTTCACCGGCGGCCACTCCGCCGCTATAACGGAATATCGCACTGAGTCACGAGCGATGTAATCAGCGGCCATACGGTGGGCCCGGAGAATCCCTTCGAATTGTCCGCCGATGCGTTCGAGAGCTGCGCGCGACCGCGTGTTCCTGGAATCCGTGTGGAAGCAAACACGGAGCACATGCCACACTTCGAAGGCGTGTGTCAGCATGAGCAACTTGGCTTCAGTATTCGCCCCAGTCCGGACTGCCGAGCGCGTCAACCACGTATAGCCAATCTCACATACGTCCGGCACGCTGCGGCCGTGCGAAGCGTGGCTCGGCGGCCATGACCATCTTTCCAGATTCCAGAAGCGTGTCGACCCAACAACGATGTCATCGTCCACCCTCACGATTGCGAACGGTATGGCGGTGCCCGCGTCTCTCCATGTCAACGCGGTCTCTACGTACTTTCGAGCCTCAGTCTCCCCCTGCGGAACAGGACTCCATTGATACAGAGAGGGGTCAGCCGCAGCCGCGGCCGCCAATCCTTGAGTGTGAGACAGCTCAAGGGGGTCGAGGCGAACGTGTTTGCCTTCCAGGAATAGACTGTCGGTTTTCATGATTTTCATGATGTAGCGATTCTTTCACGACTTCAAGGGCCGTTGCGGCCTTACGATTCGTGCGAGCTAGCGGTATCCGGCATCCCGATTCAAGCCTCCTCGCAATGACGTCCGGTTCGTCGGCAAACCTTCCCTTATCAGGTTGTGGAAGAGTCGCCCGTGATTCGGCGCAATTGCGGCGTGACTGATTGACACATTTGCGCTCGCGACCACATGTCAGTTGTAGGAAGTGTACGGCCTGACTCGAGAGTCAACCGCCTTGACGTGATGCATGATCCAGTTGACGCACGGGTGCGCATCTCGGACATGCGGCTTACATAACTTCGCGCCCATAGTCGGGCCCCAGAGCCGCTGGCATGGTCACTGAAGTAACAAGACGTGACCGCCGCAGAGCAGTTAGGATTGCGACCGGGTGGCTCGATGGACAAGTCAACCACGACCTTCGTCCTACTACTACTTGCGAGTATTGGCCGCGATAGCTCTATCATCGAGTGAGGTCTATTTGCCAGGAAACCCTGCACCGGGCAAAGGAGAGGCACCGTGACTTTGGAGGACGCCCAGATGCGGGTGCAATCGGAATTACAGGCGGGAGAGAGCCTGCGTTGGAGCGGCGTGACCGATGCCCGACGCGCTGCGTTCGCGGCCATTCCGGAGGCGATCCTGTTCGGGGGTCCTTTCGTGGGGCCTGCACTGCTTTACATGTACTACGGATACCGCGCGGCGGGTGAGATGCCGAGGTCATCGTCGAATACGCTCTCACCAGAATTCGGCGTCCTGCTGTTTGGATTGGTATTCCTGATAATTGGGCTGATCAGCCTGCTAAGGCCGCTGTGGGTGTATCGGATGGAACTCGACACGGTGTACGCCGTGACGAACCAGCGAGTGATGATCATTAGCGGGGATGAGAGCCGGCCGGTAAGATCGCTCCGGGACATCTGTGCGGTGCAGCATCGCGAGCGGCGAGATGGGTCCGGGGATGTGGTGATCCGCACGTATGGGAGCCTCCAGACGAAGAATGTGGACACACTAAAGATCGCGAGACTTTACGGCGTGCCGAATGTGAGGGACGTCGCGAGGCAGGTCTCGGCGCTTTATCGCCCGCCGATGAAAGGGTTTTCTCTGGTTCAGGTCGCAGGCATTCTAGTCGGGCAGCTCCAAGGTGTACGAAAGAAACTCTTCGGGGCCTGACTAGCTGTTTGTTCGCTTGTTCCGAACACCCTAAGTTGGCGGTTCTTCAGAACCGGCTATCGGCCATCCAAACAAAGCCGATGAATGGGCTGTTGGATACCTCTAACCCAACTTCTGAGTGGTCGGCAATGCGAAAGTGATTCCGTTCCTTGCCGTTTGCCCGCCATTCGGGAGTGATCCACCGACCCGGCCCACTGGTTTCCCGCAAGCCGACTTCTGGTGTAAATGTAGCCGGTCCGGATTCTGAGTCTCATGTTTACAACAATCTGCCGCGATTCGTCGGTCTGAATGACCTTTGTAATCTTTCACGCTTCTGCGATGGCTGATATTCCTCAGCGTGACTCCATCCGTGCGGTTTGTCACTCTAGGGGGAACATGAAAGCGTCGCGATTGTTGTGGCTGGTTTGGATGATTCTAACGGTGGTCCGCAGCGTAACCTTGGGACAGGATGCGCCGCGGCAGCCTGAAGTGACGCGAGCATTGTTGCAGGCGAAAACCGTCTATATCATCTCCGGCCACGTCCGCTACTACAAAACCAAAGGGCTCTTCAAGAAGGAACTCGTCGACACAACACCCTTTGAAGAGCCTTGTCGCAAGAACCTCGAAAAGTGGGGACGGTTCACGCTGGTATCGGATATGAAAGGCGCGGACCTCGTGATTCGCGCGTACGAGAAGGGTCAGTCCAATTACGTTCCTGTGATGAGTCCGGGTGTTACTGGAAGCGTCAACGTCGGGCAATCATTTGTCATCCTCGATGTCTGGCAACCTTCGTCCAAAAAAGTCATTTGGTCTGCCTCCAAAAACGATGCCACAACTTGGAGCAACAACACGGCCATCGAACACCTCGTAAAAAAACTCCGTGAGGATATTGAGGAGCGGGAAAAGTCGGCCCCAAAATCAGACGGCGTCTCAAAGGCAGGCTCAGCAAATCCGCAGAACTAATATCACGGACGCTTCGCACGTTGCCCTCAACGAGGCGTCAAGGCGGGTGGCCCACCCGCCAGGAAAATGAAGATGACCTGTGAGCTCTCGGTTGTGCGAACCTCGCGGATTGTTCTGCTTTCGATTTTCCTTCTGGCGTTGCCTGTTTGGGGCGGAGCAGTGGGCCAAGAGCCTACGCCCCCACCCGTGCCTCCCATCGAGTTCACAGTGCAAAGCGGTCACACGGCGGAGATTCAGGGCCTTGAGTACGCAAGTGACGGCAAGTTTTTCGTGAGCGCGGGCAAAGATTCCACCATCAAGCTGTGGTCTCCCGAAGGCACACTGATTCGCACGATTCGTACGGGCTTCTGGGTAAACTATCTCGCTCTTTCGCACGACAGTCAGTTGCTCTTGGCAGCTTCGCGCATCGGCAGTGTCTTCCTGCTTTCGCTCGATGGCCGCGTGGTCCACAAATTTCCCGATATTCCCGTGAAGGAGGGGTATGTCTCCGCGGTCGCTTTGTCCGATGACAATCGCCATGTCGCCATCGGCACCACAAAGGGGCTGGTGCTGTATCGATTCGAGAACGGAGTGGAAGCGCGACTAACTGCGGAAGGCGACACCACCGAAGTCGACAGCGTGCTCTTTGCCCGCAATGGACCGCTGATCGGTGGTCTGGCAGATGGGAAGCTTCGTTTCTGGACAGAGGACGGAAAGCTTGTCCGAACCGTTCCAGGTCACGATTACTCGATCCAGACTCTCGCTCTCAGTCCGGACGGCAAGACTCTGGCAACGGCCGGAATGCCCAACTTCTTGTTTGACATCGTCGCGAAGATGAAACCCGTGACGAAGTTATGGGATCTCCAGGGTAACCCGCTCGGCCAGTTCCCCTCCCACTTCACGCACTGCCTGCGCTTCACGCCCGACGGCGAAGATCTTGTCAGCAGCGGACGCCTGGATAATGCCGTCAACATTTATCGGAGGTCGGGCGAGCGATTGCGCACGATCACGGTAGGAAACGCAGAACACCGCTCGTCTAACCTGGTCGCGCTCGCGCCCGACGGACGCACGCTTATTACCGCGGATGACGATGTTGATCCGCCAGTGCTGGGGATTTGGAAAATTGACGGTGAGTTCGAACGCGCCCTGCGCGGATTGAGCGGGCCAATGACGAACGTTTCCACATCGCCAGATGGCAACTTCATTGTGACTCTTTCTGCGGATCGCCTCGTTCGAATTTGGTCGATTAACGGCCGGCTCGTCGCCAGCCTCCCCGGGCATAAGGAGTATTCAACAGGGCTTGCCTATGCGCCCAACGGAATGTACTTCGCCAGTGGCGGGGACGAGGTCATTCTTTGGAGCCGCTTTGGCGAGAAGCTGGACCAGTTCACAGGTTTTCGCTACGGCGCAGGCGTGCTCGCCTTTTCGCCCGACAGTCGATTCTTATTCTGTGGCGACGGGGGAGGCTCGCTCCACATCTACGATACGCAACAGAAGTCGGTTCGCCATCTGAAGGTACATGACGGTCGCGTCACCGCGCTAGCCATCCATCCATCGGGAAAGTACTTCGCAACCGGCAGTACCCGCGAAGAGGTGCGGATATGGGATCTCGACGGAAAGCTGCAGGGCGAGAGCCGATTCGTCGAGAAAGCCACGCGTCCCGTGAGCGCGGCCTATGCCCTGGCCTTCTCGCCCGACGGAGACACGCTCGTCGCGGCAACCACAAACCCGGAAAAGAGCCTGCAAATCTTCGATCTCAAGGCGCATCCCCTAGACACCATCAAGGTCTCCAATCGTTATCAGGGCGGGGCCATCGCTTTCTCAAAATCCGGCCGCTGGCTGGCCGCTACGGCTAACAACACCGTCGTCGTCTGGGACTGGCCGGCCCGCAAGCTCGTTCATGTTCTCAAAGGTCACAGTGACTTCATTGAAGGGCTCAGCTTTACTCCGGACGAAGAGCACCTCGTTACAGCTGGCGAAGATGGAACCACCCGCGTATGGCGGCTCGACAACGGTTATTCGATGGCGTTGTTGGCGCACGGTGGCGACTGGATCGCCTACACCCCAGAGGGTTATTTCGACAGCTCGCACTACGGCGGGGACCTGGTCTCGATAACGCGAGGTCTCGACACCTACGGCATCGATCAATTTGCCCTCCGGCTCAATCGGCCGGACCTTATCCTGAGCCGCTTGGGGATCGGTTCTCCGGAATTGATCGAACATCTTCGCTTGATGTATCAACGTCGGCTCGAACGCAGCGGATTTCATCCGAGCGCGCCCGGACTATCGCTAGAAGTTCCCCGGGTTCAACTAGTTGCCGCCAAGCAGGACGGCAAATTCGCTCAGATCGAGGCAACCATCAGCGACCAGCACGATCCGCTGCAGAGTTATCAGATCTATGTGAACAACGTTCCGATTTTTCGAGGACAAGGAAAATCGGTGACTGGCCTAACCGCGCGAGTAAATGAGCGCATCGAACTTGGGCAGGGAGACAACAAGATCGAAATCAGCGCCTTCAACAGCCAGGGAGTTGAAGCACTGCGCACGCATTGGTCTACCATCTATCGCCCAGACGCGAAAAACTTAAAAGGCGACCTTTACTACATCGGCTTCGGGGTTTCGCGCTACAAGAACCCTGCCCTCAATCTGCACTTCGCACACAAGGATGTTCTTGACCTCGGCGCAGCACTTCAGCGCTACACGGACACGGGATCGTTTCGGCACGTCATCGCCAAGACATACACCGACGATGTCGTTACGCGCGACAACGTACTCCAGGCAGGCGAACTGCTAAAGAACGCCGGGGTGGACGACACGGTGGTCATTCTTGTTTCCGGGCATGGAGCCTACGACCTATCCAAGGAAGCGACTTACTACTACGGAACCTACAACATCGATGTCAAGAATCTTGCCGCAACGGCCGTGAGCTTCGATGAGATTGAATCGCTTCTGCGCGACATCGCGCCCCGCCGCAAACTGCTGCTGCTGGACACTTGTGAATCAGGCGAAATGGACGAGTCAACGCGAGCCGAACTGACAGCCAAAATTCGAGATGCGGGATTGGCCGCTCGCACCAGCCCGGTTTTCCAACAGCCCCACGCCGGTCAGCCAAAGCGAGTATTCCTCTATGAGCGAGATCGTTACATCTACAACGATCTTGCCCGGCGTACCGGTTCCATCATCTTTTCAGCCTCGCATGCGGGCGAACTGTCGCTCGAATCGTCGAAGATTCAGAATGGCTTCTTTACCCACGAGATTCTAGAGGCACTTGCCTCAAGCCAGGCGGACACCAACCGGGATGGCAAGATTTCGATTGATGAGCTGGAGGCGTTCGTTTCGTTGAAAGTCGCACTCATGACCGGCGGGTTGCAGCGGCCTACCGTGGACCGAGACAACATTAATCAGCGCTTTGACTTTCCGTTGCTGCACTGAATTGCAAGACCATAATGTGCCGGCAATGTCAGGCATCAGGCATTGGAAACAGTGTGAGAGGACTCATACCTTGACTCCAGCAGAGGCACAGATACGAGTGCAATCGGAATTGCACGTCGGAGAGAACCTGGTTTGGAGCGGCGTGCCCGATGCACGGCGTGCGGCGGTTGCCGCCATTCCCGAGACGCTTTTGCCCGGAATTGTCTTCGGAGGAGCCGGACTTTTCGCAATGATCTATGTATATGGCGCTGCCAGCACCATGCCGAAGACATCCTCGCGTTCGCTATCCCCGATGCTGGCGGCCCTCATGATGGGATTGCCGTTTGTGATAGCAGGGCTCATCAACCTGCTGAGGCCATTGTGGATCTACTGGAAACGACTGAACACATCGTACGGGGTCACGAATCAACGAGTCATGGTCGTTAGCGGGGGATCCCTGCGATCCATAAAACCCGGAGACATCTTTGATGTCAAGTATCGCGAACGACGAAATGGATCGGGAGAAGTGATGATCCGCACCAATTTTAGCGTGCATGCAAAGAATCTTCTGGCGCGAAAGCAGGATTGGGTCTACGGCGTGCCAAACGCGAAGGAAGTTGCAGGGCAGGTTGCCGCGCTGACAGGCAGGCTGACAGTCGAACCGGCTGGTTTCTGGGACCGGTAAGTCTAGACGGAATCTAGGGACAGACGGGTGGCCGAAATCTAGGGACAGACGGTTCAATGGTCTGAGACGTGCTGCCGTGCCTGTAACCGTCAGATCGTAATCGAAAGCACTGAAGTAACTTGTGCGGCTCGATGGGTACGAAATAAGGTTCTTGGAGAGTCCGCTTGGCCTCTGAGACATGCCCGCACAGAGAGACGGAATGCGTACAATCACACTCGCGTTGTTCCTCGCAGTCAGCTTCCCATTCAGTGCTTTCGCGGCCAAAGAGCCCTTGCCGCTCGAACTGATGCAGGCAAAGACCGCCTATATCCAACTGGGAGAGATCATTCCCACCAAGAAGGGTAACGATCACGGAGCGAAGGCGTATTACGTAGATCCTTGTTACGAGACGCTCTCCAAATGGGGGCGGCTCAAAGTTGTCTCCGATCCTAAAGAAGCGGACATTATCTTTCACATCAGCAGTCGCGCACTGAGCAGCTCTCAAGGAGTTAATACCACACAAGTGCGAGGGTCAGTATCAGTTACCGAGATAATGACGACCATCGATGTCATTCAAACGTCCTCCGGAAGGAAGTTGTGGTCGGGCAACGGCCTTTGGGTCTGGGCTTTTAGCGCCAAGTTGATTCCACGAAATATTGTGAATAGCCTGCGAAAGGCTGTCGAGGCGCAGGCAACAGCGGAAGGTAACCAGCCGCAGGCGGCTGCTAAGGTCAAGACAAGCGAGCCATCTCCTGTTGCAGATGCCGAACCCGCGAAGGCCACCGCCAGCGCTCCGACAGGCTCGGGAAGTCCCGTTACGCCACCTGCGACCGAGCAAACTTCGTCCAGGCAAAACGCGACCGCTGAAATCCATCCAATCGACCAGTCATCGTCGCTGGGCGAGGCCGCTCGGCAATACCGCAAGGAAAAAACTGGAGCACAGCCACAACAACCGCAGCCGCAGAATCAACCGGATCCGCCACGGAACTAGACAAAGGCAAGACCTGAACCAACTCAAACGAGGTTAGATGGTAGTTGGCGAAAAATCGCGTCTCTGACAATGCCGGCCCGTGTCATGCACTTTTTGAACGCACGACTGCATGCACTCAAGATCCTCTAGAATCCAGGAGACTCTGTGCCCATTGAATGGACAACCGTGATTGAAGGTGGCATTCCGATCCTCGGAGGTCTGTACGCCACAGCTCTGGGATACGGCGCAGTGTCACGTTCGCAGCCTCAGCCGAGTCCGCCCGTACTAAAAACTCGGAGTCTATTTCGCTGGCCCGGCCCCCTCGTTGTTTTGTTTGGATGCTTTGCTGCTTGGCAGGCACACTTACAGGCAACGCATCCGCCGGCAGAGCTGATTGCCCGTCAGATCAGGAACCGAATGAAATTTCCCATAACACTGGACGACACGACACAGTTAGTGGGGGTCGAGGGTAGTGGGGATCGCCTTATCTATCAAACCGTGATCCATGTACGATTGGCGGAGTTGGGTGGAAAAGAAAGAGCACAGCGCGAACTGGAGGCGCATTTACTAAAGACCGTCTGTGAAAGCAAAGACTATGAAACCATTCTTCGGCGCGGCTACGTTATTGAAGTGCAATATTCGTTCCCGGACTCTGCTGAGGCGGTTCTCATTTCCATTCCTCCACGAACCTGTGGGTACTGATTTCATTTAGGCAAGCTGTCCTGGTTTCGCAGAGCAATTGGTGAGATGGCACGAGTTGGGAGGTTCTGGGTGGTTCGTCGGCAAACCTTCCCTTTATCAGGTTGTGGAAGAGTCGCCCGTTACTCAGGAAGAACACCAACTCCGGACAGGATATTTCCAATCGCTATGGTGGTCCGAGTTGCCCATTGGCGCGCGAAGACCGAGTGCTGCCAGCATATCGTGAACAGCAGATCTATCTTGGAGTACCGAAGCCTAAAGGAACGAATTGGACGGCGCGAAGAAGAAGCTGGCTCCTCCGTTTTGTCAGCTCCGATACAAGGTGCGCAACTTCGTTAGCGCTGGGCACGCCATAGAACCACCTATGCGGTGACGAGCCATGGAGTCATGATTATTCGAGGGAGCGGCAGAAGGTCGGTCAGGTCACTCGACCCCGCCGAAATTGTATGGGACGTGCGATGTCGCGAACGACGGGATGGATTGGGAGAAGTGATGATCAGCACCAATTTTAGAGTACGGACAAAAAACACCCTCGTGCGAAGGACGTCAGACCGTGGTGAGTCCCCCCAGTAGACCCACAACGGTCGCAGCAAGTTCAGGAGCCCGTCAACAGAAGTCCGATGCCAAGGAAAGCGATTCGCGGCGTAATCGTTTCTGGAATTGCCGCGATTGCCGCACGTCGTGCGTCAGGTACACCGCTCCAAACCAGACTTTCACCGGCCTGCAAGTCCGATTGAGCTCGCAGCTGTGCCTCAGCGGAAGTCAATGGTTCCACCAGCACTTTCAAGTAGCAACGTGCCTTCTTCAAGCTCACTGCAGCAGCGGGAAGCCGAAGCGTTCATTGATGTTGTCTCGATCTACGGTGGGGTCGCTGCAGATCGCCCGAGAAATGGAAGCAAAATCACAACGCACTGTCGACAACTTGTTCTTCGGTTTCGATTTCCTCGTATGGAACTTCGATGGTTTCAGCTTTCCACGTTCCAGGCCGCATGAGCTTCATGGGCAAACGCGTGCGCTTCCGAATCTCGTTCTGAAACAGGCCAGCTTCGGCGTTGAAGCCAGCGTGCGTGATCTTGCGACCATCGTTAGCACACACGGTGAATTGCTTGTTGCCGGTGTTGTAGCGCAGGCTAGTGACATCCTCCCAGCGGATCTTCCTTTCGCGTCCCAACCAAGAACGCGATCCAATGCCATCCACCTCGATGGATAAAACCGACGGGTAAATGCATAGACTGAGGGCGACAAAACCAAGGAACAGATACGGCACCCACCACTCATCCGGTTTGCGCACCGCGAACCAAGACCAAAGGAAGAGGCCGGTAAATGCCACACCAAAAAGTACAGCAAGAATGCGAACGGCGCGGGTGGGCGGGAAGACGGTGCGACCAGCTTCAACACTGGCGTGTTCGTTCAGCGACGACTTCCAAAGCCAGCGAAAAACCACGCCAATAACCACAACGATGAGTAAGTGACGAAGAGCCCCCATGCCCCGCAGTATAGTCACAGTTGGAGCGTTGGCTACTCACCGAAGTAACAATTCCTCAGCTCGTCCGGTGTTCGCTCGTCAACTCGGGACTTGAGCGAACATCGCCGGTTCTCGTCAACTGACGAAATTACTTCAGGCTTCCCCGTAATTCGACAAGAATCCGGCCTTGAGCGTCGTTTTGAGCGCTATTCACGCTAAATATCTTCACATGAGATGATGCTGTTGTGAACAGAAGGCTCCTGGCAATCCTGCCGGTGCTCGTTGCTATTGCCGCATGCAACCGTGTAACGCCAACTAGCATTGAGGGACGCATTGGGCGCGCCATAACCGACCGATGCCGACCGGAAGCCAGGTGCGTTATCCAACTGCGCGAGGTCACTCCGTTCGAGTGGGACAGGATGTTCTATTTCGATTACGTCGTGTCACCTACTGCACGCCTTAGTTCCGTCGGTTTGCCGTTCGATACCGCAGAGCTTCGGCGTCAGCTCGTTTTCCTTCGCAAAGGACGGGTGGTTCGCAACGATTTCCTGCCTACCAATGTTGAGAAACCCGTCGAGAATGAGCTTGATTTCGAGGGCGGCAAGGAACCAAATTGGCTGAGTTGCGATAGAGAGGCCCAGTTCGAGGTCACACGTGATTCTTTCGGAACTGAGGTCATGTTCTTCCGACTCAAGGCCGTTTCCCGCGATAGCTGTCGATAAATCCCGGTAGCGGTCACGATCCCACAATCGGCTTTCCGCGCGGGCAAGGGTAGGCGAAGAAAAACAAACAACAGCCTATAGAAAGAGAGTATGCGAGCTGATCATGAATCGGCTCTGGTTTTTCAATTGTCTCTGCTACGCAAGTGCGAGTGGAGGGTCGGCCAACCGGAAGTTGGGAACTCCGGACGAGATCGCTGCTCGCTGTTCGCGAACTGGTGACTCGGTGGCATCGCCCGTTAGATCGAGTTCGAACCATGACAATTCATTCCTTAGCTCTTGGTGCTGCCGCTTCGAGTGCTACCACGATCTCCCGGAGTGTGTTGAGATTGTCCACCTGGCCAAGTGAACTCAATCTCAAAGACCCAAGAACTCCGGCAAAAGCCGCCAGACCAGCCCTCTCTCGCGCGGCTTCGGCCCGGCGTAATCCCCGTTCGGCCGCCTGCATGTGTGTCAGCACTTTTTCTTGGATCGCTTGGTCTTGAATGTCTTTGGGGTTCCACGTTCTCGCCACGGTCTTTAACAATCCGCGATACATACGTTTCCCCACTACCTGTTCCATCTGCTCAATTTCGTGGAGAACTCTGTCCCGGTGGCCGTTCGCGCCCCCATTGTGCTGGCCATTGCCGCCATTTCCGGCAACTGTTCGTTCTGATGGCTTCTGCTCACGCGCGCAAATGGGCCGAAGGCCTTCTTGCCAACCTGCGGGTGTGGCCCATCCTGCCAGTTGGGGAACTGACTTCGGCCGCTTGCGGTCGTCCAGATCAACCCATGTCCCATTGAAGTAATAAAGATACCTGCCGAGGCCAAAACAGGCACAACTCCGTTTGAAAGCCTGTGCTTCCGCAGCCGTGCAAGAATTATCATCATCGGCCCATTCTTCTCCTGTGGCAGAATGCGAACCCAAACCGAAAATCGTCAGCTCACATGTGACCAGTACCTTCGCAGCAATCTTCTGGTCTTTGCTCCGTTCAAAATTTGCGCTGGTATGAATGGAGTATCTGCGAGTCCACCCAGCCGGGGTGAACAGCGCGTTCAATCGGTCGGTGTAAGCCCGCTGGTCGGCATACGGGACTACTTGGCCGCGCACCGGTTGCTGGTTCCTGGTTGTGTTCATCACCCGCCATTCGATCTGCGAGGAATCAAACGGCACTTCCAGTGCCGCCACCAGTTCTTTGATCCGTTCCGCGGGAACCTGAAGAACTCCAGGTGCCAGCATCACTGGCGGCGGTCCCGATGCGGGGGCATGGTCTTCTTGGGCATGACCGTTTGGGGCGCTCATACGGGCTCCTCCTTGGTTGACGTTGTTTCTTTATCCAGGCGCTGGCCGTACATCCAACGTTGCGGCTTGATCTGCAAGAGCCAATCTTGTGCCGTCGGAATTCGGCCGAGGTCTTCGTTGACGTGCTGCTCTCCCACATAGCGGACTGGAACCTGCTTGCCATCGCTATTCACGATGGCAACACCAAACAGTTTCTCCGCCTGGAAAATACCCTCGGCATGGTGACGTAAGGCCCGGTGACGGAAGTCTGCGAGGAACGCTTTCGATTCGTCGAACCAGTTATGAATCGGGAGATAGTCTTCTGCTCTTCCGCCGAATTTCCTCGCGCTGCTCTCAGCGTGTTTGAGTGGGTGGGCCATAGAGCTACACCTCGTAGGTCGTGGTCGTGTAATCCTCAAACCGATCATTCCGCTCGACTGTCACCTTACGAGACGCCACATCGAGCACCACGTCCCCGAACCCGCCGCAATCGTTCTCATATCCGAAGGGCACAAGATCTTCGAAGTGTTCCTGCAGATGGGAGCCGTCGTACTGCACGGGCTCGTGCTCCCCAGATGCATACCATTCGCTGTCATAGCACTTCACTTCTTCGGTCGTTCCATCGTCGCCGTAACCGTCGAAGTGGACCGCCACAAACGTGATTCCCGATGCGGCTAGTCTGGCGCACTCCGCCAGGAGCGCGGTCTTTGCCGCGGCTTGTTGTGGTTCAAGTGGTTCGCCATTGTTCGGCTGTGTCTGTTCCATCGCATGATCCTTCGTTTGGAAAATATTGAGGCTGTGCTCGGGCTTGATCTGTCCGGGGAGATGAAGGTGAAAATCTCGACAATGAAACCCAATAAACGAACTACCTGATTCGGGGTCAGGAGGTCTATTTATGACCCGTTTTGAAAAAGTAGTTCTCGCTTTAATGCTGTTGCAGGCTGCGCTGCAGGTTCTCTCGTTCTTCTGCAAGTAAGCCACTGGCGCCCGCGGAGGGTCGTCTAGAGTAGGAAGCGTATTCCTGCTTTTGACGATCGCGGGCTGCCTTTCGTAATCTTTGCCAGTATTTCGGATCAATCCGCAACGCCTGCGCACCAGGTAGAAACGGGAGTCCGACAAATGCTCCGTGACAGGAAATCGTTCCGTAGCGGAACAGGCGTGCGAGCAGTGCCAGAGCGTGATTGGCCAATGTTGAATTAACGAACGGTTCCTGCCGGTCGAGGGCTTCCGCCGCGCTACAGCTCGGCAAGTCATCTCCGTCCAGTTCGCCCTGTATGACTTCGGGGAAAAGCTCTGCGACCGTCCGTAGCCGCAGCCGGTGCCGCCGGTTCCTTCGATTCAGTGGTTCTCCCAGCACAAATTGACCGCTGTCCGCGTTATTGCCAAGGTCCAGCCAGTAATCGACTTCACTCCAATCCTCTGCGCACTTTGCGATTGCGGCTCGCGCCTTCCGCGTGTCGACACAGCCGATCACGATGTCTACGCCATCGAGCCTGCGTTTCGGATCCAACCGTTCAGGAACGCCCTGCCAGTCCAGACCCCAGAACAGATTCAGCCGGTTGGCAAGAACCACAGATTTATAGAGACCGATCTCAGATTGACTGAACGGCTGGCGTACGCAGTTCGTCGCAGAGATGACTTCCGGGTCGAGCAACGTGACTTGGATCCCTTCCGGATGTCCGAAGGCCAGCAATGCCTGATGCAGGTACGGCAACCCGGCCGCGATCGCGCTTCCGTTGCCGCCGCAACCGACGACCAGCACGCGCACTTTGTGGTTCAGTAACCCAGGATGAATCTGGTGAGTCTCCATGGCTTCATCCTTCACCTTTTCTCTCGACGAATTCCTGAAGTGTTTGTTTGCTGTCGGCCAGAAACTTCACAGGAAAATGTTTCCGTCCAGCAAGGTTTGACCACAGACCTAAGAACCCGCCGGAATGCGTTGTCAGTCGGACTGCGCCACTGGGATGGGTAAATTCGCTGGCAAAATATGCGTTCTCCCATCCCGACAGGGAGCCGACGCTTACTTCCTCTGGAACGCGCATACTGCCCGGACAGACTCGGCCGGCCGAGTCGGTGTTCCAGTACGGAGCGTTTTTCAGGTATGTATCGGCTGCTGGCCGGCAGTCTTCTGCGAGTGCACGCACGAACAGTTCCCGCCCATAGATCATGAATACCAGTGCAGGGTGGGGGTACAGCCTGCCATTCAGCTTTTTCGCTTCGGCATTACTGTCGCCGAAGAACATCAGCCGCGGTTGCGCCCGGCTCCACCATGCGATCAACTCAGGGGTTCGTGCCAGCACATGTTCCGGTAAAACCTCCGCTGCCATGCTTGACCCCAAGCCTTTGGCGAGCGTCTCAAGAAAGCCCGTGGTAACGGACTGCCCGGCGCACAAATAAGGCGCCTCATTCTGCCGGCACTTTACCTCGTGCAACGTGGCAAAGGTCCTGCTGCCTTCCTGATAAAGGAGCACAGCCTGCTTCAGACTGAAGATTCGGTTGTCACCAACCCGCAGGTGGACGTTCATAACTGCTCCTCACGGGCGATCACGCCATCGTCATTGCCCGGCATCAAGTCAATCAGCCGGCTGGCAGCAGCGAGTGTGTCGCAGACCACGTCCAGCGTGCGGAACCCCTGGCGAATGCCGACGGGATCTGAAAGCTCGAGGGGAATAATGAGGTTGGGTTGGGGTGTTGTCTCCATTGCAGTCTGAGCCTCATCGTCAAAGCACCCCACCACCGCGTCGCCGGATGAGAATGCAGCCAGCAGACATGGCAGTGGCGGATTCGAGTCCATCAACTGTGCTCCCATGTCCTCAGTGAATTCCGGCCGTTTGGCTTGCCGCGAGATGGAACGCAGTTCCAGCAAACTACTAACGAGCGACCGCACTTCCTTGTTCCGCATCCTCTGATTCAGATCCCTCAACGCTCGAAGACTCAGAGATTGCTCCTTTAGACATTGTGGAGTACATCCTTCAATGTCCGGCACTTCGTACTGCTCGGGATTCTCTTCGCCCTCGTACCACTCGCGCAGCATGTCCACGCGCTCTTCTCCGTCGCGGTAGTCGTACACGCGTACCCATCGGTTGAGCGACCGCGCGAAATGCCTGAAGAATGTCGCGGCCAGACGCGGATGTACGCTACAAAGTAGTTCAATGGTTGGGTTCAAGAGCACGAATGCCGCGCTGTCTGGATCGAGGATCAGGTAGATCGTACCCTCTGGTCCGCGCTCATCCGAGTAGTCGACCAATCTGTCGCTGAGGGTTAGATCCAGATCGAAACGGCGCTGGATTGACGCTCCACCATGGTCGCGAATCCGTCGCTGAAGAGTGAGGAACAAGTATTTGACTGCATCTCTTCCGCTCTCTTCCCAGTCCTCCACGCCGGCGATACCGGACTTTACCAAGATCTCCGCCAGCGCGATTACCTCGCGGTCATCTATCGAGAAACGCTGTTCAGTCGGAACTTTCTCCAAGGTGGGCAATACAACTTCGCATGGCGGGGCTATCAACTCGCTGGTGGCAGGGCGCCTCCCGGTGGCGCGAGGCGCTTTCCGGCGTGCCAGCGGGAGCACTCTTCTACCGCCTTCGCCAAGAGTGCGGAGGATACTTGCAGTTGCTGACATTCGAGAAACCTCCCGAGCACCGTTTGACTGCGCGAGTGGCGGTCCTGCGTCAGTCTCTTGAGCTCTTGCAGGAACTCCTGTCTTTCCCTGTTGAGGCGAACTCTTTCTCTGCTACGCTTTGTTTTCATATTTCAGACTGATCGAGAGCAGAGGACAGATTGCCCGTCCTGCTTCGACTTGGGAATCGTCTATGAAGCGAATTCTTCTTTCCTGGAGCAGCGGCAAAGATAGTGCGTGGAGTTTGCATGTTCTCCGTCAGCGGGGCGAGTATGAAGTTGCTGGACTGCTGACGACGTTCAACGAGGCCGCCGGCCGTGTTGCGATGCACGCCGTCCGTCGCGAACTGGTGGAGAGGCAAGCCGCGGCAACCGGGTTGCCGCTTTGGGCGGTGCCTTTGCCTTGGCCCTGTTCAAACGAGCAGTACGAGTTGCTTATGGCTGAAACGTGTGCCAAAGCAGTCGCCGCCGGAATTGAAGGGATCGCGTTTGGTGATCTTTTTCTCGAAGACGTGCGCTCGTACCGTGAAAAACAAATGCGAAACACCGGCCTGCAACCGATATTTCCATTGTGGGGACAGCCAACGCTGGACCTGGCAAAGCAGATGATCGGATCTGGCATTCGGGCGAAACTGACCTGTGTCGACGCGCAGAAACTCGACGCTTCGTTTGCCGGACGCGAGTTTGACGAGAGCCTGTTGTCTGATCTGCCCGACGGAGTCGATCCATGTGGCGAGAAAGGTGAGTTTCACTCATTTGTCTATGCAGGACCAATACTGAGCGTCGACATTCCTGTTTCTGTCGGCGAGAGCGTCATGCGCGATCAATTTGTATTTGCGGATCTGAGCCCCGCCACGATTAGCGCTACCCCTTTGTCCCAATAGCTCTCACAAAGTTGTACTGTAATTGTTCTCCGGAGGCTTCTGGTCCCGTGATTGCGGCCGTAGCCAGTTCGGGATATTGATGGCTGTAGATGGTTTTCACTTCCTCCGGCGTCATCCTGGGATCCGGGTCCGGAAGTTTCACGCCGTTATGCGTAAAGCTGCGAGATAGTACTTTCGCCTCGATCATGATGTGGCTTTTCCCCCTTCTTGTCCGTCTGCTTGCGTTGGTGGTTCGGCGTCTAGCTGTGCAGCGAACAGACTCGGTGTCCTATCGGCCACGGGCGCTGCCGGCCCTGGCGATTCGTCCTTCTTCGCGACCGTCGGGTCCGGCTTCGAGGTTTGTTGCGTTGTCTTCACCTTCTGGCGTGCGGCTTTAGCGGCCGCGTCCATCTCCGCCCTGGCTTCGGCCAAAGTATTGCCGAGCGCAAGGTGTGAGTCGACATAGCTAGCAAGGTGCCTGCCTAATTCTGAATCCAACTCCTCGGCTGACCCAGTAAGGCTCAAGGGAGTCGTGAGTGCCTGGTCCTCGCCTTCTTTCACTTTTGCGGGGATCACGTTTAGCTTCACTCTTTCGTCGACTCTCGCGACTGTGATCAGCAGCGTCCGTTCTTTGAGCAATGGCATGAGTTCCACAAACATGTCTTCTTTCCTCCTTACTTCTTGTTGGTCTGAAAGTTTGAAACTGACGATCAAAAGGCGCCGGGACGGGCACCCAACCGCGGGGATGGGGTGAAGTAGGGCGCGGTGCGCGCCCGTCCCTGTCTGTGGCTCTGCCAAGGTGGAGAGATTTCCACAGATCTCTTCTGTCTTAGAAGGGAATGTCGTCGTCAGCTATCGCGGCGGTGGGCTGCGGGCCGCATTGTTCGCTGGGAATTTCTCCGCCGGCTTTTTGCCCATTGTCCCGCGAACCGAGCAGGACAATGTCACGCGCCACAATCTCCGTTCGATATTTCTTTTCGCCATTCTGCCGGTCTTCCCAGGTCGATGTTTGCAGCTTGCCTTCAACGTAGAGCTTCGATCCCTTGCGGACGTACTCTCCCACGATCTCCGCCAAGCGCTGCCAAGCCACAACGCTGTGCCATTCTGTTTTGTCCTGCCATTGCTCGTTCCTGTCCTTGAATCGTTCGTTCGTGGCGAGACTGACTTTAGCCACAGGAACTCCACTGGCTGTGTACTTGACCTCAGGATCCTGGCCTACGTTTCCCACCAAAATTACCTTGTTCACGCTTTTCGCCATGTCATACTCCAGTCGCTTTCTTATGAACATCCACTCGTGCTGCCACATTCCATGCAGCGATAACAGGTACCGTTTCTCACCATCAACGAGCCGCAGAACTGGCATGTAGGCGCGTCTCCCAGCCCCACGACCTGACCAAGTGCTTTCACCACGCTGCCAGGCTCACGCTGCGGTTGGCTCGGACTCTGTAGCTCAAACAGGATTCCTTGTTCGCCCTTTAGAAATCGGAGTTCGAGCCATCGGAATAAATAGTCCATGAGCGATTTTGCATAGCCAATCTTCGGATTCCCCGACCATCCGCTTGGCTCAAACCGTGTGTGGCTGAACTTGTCGCACAAGACCCGCAACGGGACGCCGTATTGCAGCGCCAGAGACACTGCTGTCGCGAACGAATCCATGAGCCCCGAAACTGTCGATCCTTCCTTGGCCATTCTGATAAACAGTTCGCCCGGCAGGCCGTCCTCATACAAACCGACGGTGACGTAGCCCTCCTGCCCGCCCACAGAGAAGTGATGGGTTAAGCTGTGCCGCTCGTCCGGTAGATGTCGCCGCACGGCTCGTGTTTCTCTTGGGTCTCCCGACCCGCTATCACTGCTTTCGCTACTGGGGCTCAGCGAACTCTCTCCGCTCTTACTGACGTTCGCAATTTCCTTTGCTTCTGACATAAGCACCCTCGCCAACTGGAGGCCGCTGGATTCAGCGGTCACATAGTGCGGCCTTCACTTGCCGTTTTCAGTCTTCACAAACAGTAGGGCAACGCGATCGTGATAAACGAGCTTCCAGTCCGATCGTTCTCGCAACACTGTTGCCAGCGCCGAATCAATGGGAAGCAGCGCAGTGTTCACTCGATCCCGTGCTAGGATCGCCGCCCAATCCGGATATGCATTCCACACGCGCAATCCGTCTTCCACGAATGCAGGACCATAGAAATCTGTCCGACCGTCGTCGAAGACTCGAATAGAAGGCCAAAGGCGGTAAATGAGATATCCACCCCACTGCCAGCTTGAGTACAACCGCACAGGCGAATCCTTCAGAGAGAGAAATGTCGCCGCATCAACTGGAAAACGATTCCGGTCAAACTCAGCGTGCAAGGCTCTTACGCGCACGGGATGGGAGAGCAGCAACGCCGCCGCGAGCACGGTCAGGCAGGGTGCTAAATGCCAGTGCTTTCTACCGTGACTGTTCGCGATAATTCGCAGTCCAGTCTCCAGTTCAGCGAGATTCGCGGCGATCTTCACCGGCCAGTGCAGAGGATGACATGAGCCCATGTACTCCAACCATTCACGCATGGCCAGACCGATGCCGGGCGCTGAGACAACTGCGAAGATCGGAATGTTTCGTACCGAGAACAATGCTAAGTGCGACCAGCTCAGCAGCAGTAGCACATGAACCCATCTTCCCGCGATCAAGTGCCAGCCTGCCGCCATGATCGCAAGCGCAAGTAGCGTTTCGAAATACGCCGCAGTGAACGAATGAAAGTCGATGGATTGAAACTCACTGACACGCTGCAAATAGAACGATGCCCCTAGATATTGGGCAACGTGGACATGCAAGCGATATCCATAGGGGTTGAGGAGGCTTGTAATGGCACACGCCCCGGCCGTGAATAAATACTTTCGCGCTCGAACCCATGCATTCCGTCTCGTCCCTTGGACCAGTTCTCCGGCTGCCGCTCCAATTGCATAGGTAATCAGCAAGACGATCCCGACGAAAAACCCTCCGTGCAGGTTCACCCAAAGTATCGTGAGTGGCGGCAGCACCGAGAGGAGTCCTTCGTTGTTTGCTCTTCGCTCTACCCGGCTGAGCACCCAGCAGAACACCACGGCGAAGAGCGGAGTCACGAGGTGTGGTCGCGCGAGCCAGTGTATGGTGCTCGCCGCCATCGCGAGGCCGGTCAGCGCGATAGCGACCACCCGGTGCCCAGATTCGTCCAGTGTGTTCCTGTAAACGCAGACCGACGTAGCCCCCACGACCAGCAGGCTTACCAAAACAATTCCGGCCAGACCGGAATGTCCGTGGACTACCGCCATCAGAACGTCTGATAGCCACTCCCAAGCAAACCAGGGCTGGCCGGAATTGGTGAACGAAAAGAGATCTGTCGTGGGGACTCGCCGGTTCTTCAATATCCATTCCCCAGCTCGGATATGCCATCCAGTGTCGGAATCGGTGAGCAGCCAGCCCACACCGGTGGTGCACCAGAACAGCACGAGGAATGGTGTCAAGAAAGCTAGATCGGATAGGGATGGCATCACATAGATCCACGCTCCAACTGGCAACCGCGGACCTTCAGCCATGTATTCCCGATGGAGATCCATCTGAATGGTTCACTGTCGGACGAAGCTCTCAGTCTCGGAGGCACGCGGATGTCCGACATCCGCCTCGCCAACGCTGCGCACGGAACCAGGACTTCTTGATGAGAGGGTCGGATTGTGTTCGGCTCCCCTTCCTGCCCACCGTCGATTGAAGACATGGATTGCCAATGGCGTGCCGGTCGCAGCCGCGAGGAACGCTCCGCCAGGGTTGAGGTGAAGTCCACCCCCAATCACAACGAAAAGGAACAGAAACAGGCAAACGACCAGCGCGCCTTGTTTAGTCTTTGTGAGCACCGTAACCCTCCAATGCGGCAGGGATTTAGATTGTTTTCAGTTGCTCCTGTCTGCTGGCTAAAGTCTCCGTTGTGTCAAAGTGGACAGCGCTTTGCTGTGCCGCCTCATTTAGCTTCGGCTGACCGACAGGACGGGGCTTTCGCAAATAGTGCGTGTGAGTACAGCCGTTGCAATTGACAGCTTGTGTCGTGGCGCGAACCAGCGCCATGAACTTTTCGGGAATTGCGATTACCTCACCGGCCAGCGAATAGAATGTGGGCACTACGTTGCCGGCTTGGGCCTTATCCTTCCCGCTCAGGTCCAGTTCCACACGCCCATGAATACCGCGGAAAAGAATCCCGGTCTCCAGTTGCGGCCTCTGTCCGTCCGTCACCGAATTCAGCGAGTGCCGCGTGATCAGGAGTTCGTACGTTCGGCCCTTCCGAAGCATGTCCGCGCGGAGGATGGCAGTAGATATGACGATTGCGTGCAGGCCATTCACTCCGATCGCCTCGACCGGATGCAGATACTCGAGCGGCTGGCCGTCTTCAGTTGCAAAAGTCACATACCGACCTGTATCGCCTGCCGAGCCCCCCGACTCCAGGCCACGTATTACATAGCGTCGCGCCAGTTGCTGGTGTTCCACGCTGACTAGAGAGTGAGCATAGATGCCGCGATCTCTCAGCGTCCTGACTGCGCGCCTTGCCAGGGGCAGTCCCACCGTGCCCGTAAACTTCTCTTTAGCCATGACGGTCGTCCCCTCCTTTATTCATGCAATCCTCCGGACAGGTATCGGCTCCCCAACCGCTGCCCGAATCATTTCTTTGGTGCAGCCCGCCCAGCACAGATAGAACCGGGGATCTGCCACCAAAATTGCGAGGTTGTCGCCGCCACGGTCGCGCCCTGCCTTCTCACACGACGGGCATCGAGTGACGTGGTTCTTTCCCAGGATTCTTGTCTTGCCCACGTGGTCGAGAATGCAAAACCTCGTCCGACTTCCCTTAGGCTTGTCGCTCATTGCCGCTGCTTCGTGTCGAGGCTTCACAATATTGGCAGGCAGTTCTTTGCCGGCAGTAAACCGGTCGAGTTCATCTTCGGTGACCCTGCGGAGCCGGGTCAGGAATTGCATCTGAGCTTCCAGTGTGTAGTCGGCGCCATAGAACCAGAATCGCCGGCTCGCGCCGCGGTGAATTCCTAACGGGCCACGGATGGCGTTGCCGAATGCTCCTGCCGCGATCACATCGTGTTTGGGGAAAATCTCGATTCCTTCGACCAAACCTGAGCCCTTCACCGGAACGCCCAGCCGCGAGGCCAGGTCGTGGATATAGAGCCGACATTTTCTGGCAAGTAGCGGTACTGCAAGGAATATCCAAAGGTGTCCACCTCGCTTGCTCATCTCCAGGGCGGAATCCACGTGGTCGTCGCATAGGTGATATTGAAGCTTGATCAGGTCTTCCATTGCGTTCCTATAATCCGCATCGATTGCGACCCACTTGCAGCGTTGGTTGGCTGGGTTAATGGCGTACAGGCCAATCGTGATCTTTCCCTCCATGTGATCGGAGATGGTTTTCTCGTTCAGTTGGAGGGCGGCTCCCGAGCCGCGTTCCGTAGGGCGGTAATAATAATGACGGCCTCTCTGCGGATGAGGCCGGAAGGACTGGACCGTGTAGGCGCGGCGATTGACGAACAGATTGACATACTCTTTCACTAAAGCGTGCGTTGCTACCACCCTTCGCTCCACGATCCACCTCCTTTCCGGTACTTCCGCTTGGGTGCTGTGTGCTAGATAATTCGGGATTGAATTTCTGTCAAACGGCCGTCGCAAGCCTCTCATCTGCAAGCTCCGCCCGCCATCTCGGCCGGTTTGTGCGGTTCCAGTAGCCAGCCAGCATCGACCCCCAATAGAGCGGGACGTTCCACGAGACTGAGGAGGTCATACTCACCTACAAGTAGGTCAAAGTCGCTTGTGCTATACCCGCCGTATTGGTCGTCTTCGAAGTCAAGCCAGAGCCAGGTGTTGCTTCTGCGATCCAAGACGTAGAACGCTCCGGACTGTGAGTCGTCGGTGATGATTAAGAGCAGCAGGACTGCCGTCGGGAACTCCAGCCATCGAACAGCTTGCGCACCCTCGGTAGCTTCGATCAGGTTCCTCACGGCCTCTTCTACCGAACATTTAGGGATGACGTTGAGAATTGGTTCCGCTTTCATGTGACCGAACATAACTGGGCTTCCTTTCTGGAGCGGTTTCCGCTCCGTTGCTTAGACCAAGCCGCGTACAGCTCGCCTTCACGGGCTCATTACTCAACTTTGTCGGACATCGGTGGCATGTGGGAAGAGTTAGAGGATTGGATCTTGACCGAGGCGGAAAAGAAGTCTCATGAAACCTAAGTCCTCAATAACGAGAGAGTGTGTCCTCAGATCGTTCGCGGGAGGCCAGCGCCAGAGTCGGCGCTCATCAACCGACGAGGCACTGTGACTTTCCCAGAACTGAACTTCTAGCGGCATGATCGGCTTCGCACGTGGCGTAAGGTGGTTTTGTCTGAGCAGATTACTTCAGAGTGGCCGTCAACCAGGAGGAATCGCCGACGTGACAGCAATTGGGGTTGCCGACTCGTGATTCCCAAATACTACTTAGGCACTGGTTCTTGCGTACTTCGGAAGTACATCTGTGGCGTGGTCCCCAGCATCTTCCGGAACATTTCAATAAAGGCGCTCACGCTGTCATAACCAACCGCAACAGCTGCCTCCGTTACAGACTTGCGCTGGGCAAGCATTTCAAGCGCAGCGAACAGCCGTGCCTGCTGCCGCCAACGGCCAAACGACATACCTACCTCAGCGGAAAAAGCACGCATGAAAGTACGGCGGGACATCCCAGCAAAATGGGCCCAGTCGTCCAACCCGCGGTCGTCGCCAACATCATCCAGCAGAGCATGGGCAACTCTGGCCAGCCTCTCGTCTCCGGGCAGGGGCAAACGCAAAGGCTGTTGTTCAGGCTGCGCAATCTCATCACGAAGAACTGTGATTAGGCGCTTCCGCGCTGGGTTGAGCGCGTGCCGGGGATTCCACGCGAGAACCCGATCAACGACGGAAAACAATAACCCGGATGAGCTAAACAGGCACGGCTTCTTGGGCAGGCCACGGCACATCTCGGCTGACAGGTAAACCATGGAGCCCGCGGCGCCTCCCGCGGAACGAGCCTTGTGCATGCAATCAGGAGGAATCCAGGCACAACGCTGGGAGGGAAACATCCACCGTTCATTGCCCGCTTCCACAACCAGCAGTCCCCGAGTCAATGCGAAGAACTGCCCACGTGCGTGACTGTGCTCGGGCGCCCAATCCTCAGCCGCACGCCTCTTGAAGGCAAATGCGAGTACTGGTACGTCGCTCTCGGCGAGGCGGCGCAGTTCCTCTACATTCTTGGGGACTGAGAACATGAAATTTGCGAGATCGACCCTTTCCCGATAAAAATCGCCACTTTCTCGTTAGCAGGCCAAGACGAATGTAGCTAGAGTACGGGGCAGATGAGCGAAAGGCAACAAAGGGAACCAATGACATGGTTCGAAGAATGTACTGATCGAAACAAATTCAGTCATTGTGAAAGGACGCGAGCATGAACGCTGCCGTGCTACACACCATAAATCAACCACCTCGCTTCGAGCAGTTTCCTGAACCCGTTGCGGAAGAGAACGAGGTGATCGTTCACGTTCGGGCTGCCGCGCTCAAACCCATCGACAAGCAAATGGCCAGCGGCTCGCACTACGCAGCGTACGGGAAGCTGCCCGTCGTGTGCGGCATGGATGGAGTTGGGCGCCTTGACGACGGTACGCGGGTGTTCTTCGGTGGCCCTCGGCCGCCTTACGGTAGCATGGCGGAACGCACCGTTGTGTCGCGGGCGCGCTGTTTTCCGATTCCCGACAACGTTAACGATGACATCGCCGCAGCCGTGGTAAACCCCGGCCTGTCTGCCTGGGGTGCGCTTGTCTGGCGTGCGCAACTTGCTGCGGGCGAGACTGTCCTAATCCTCGGTGCAACCGGAGTCACGGGCAAGCTCGCCATTCAAATGGCCAAGCTCCTCGGCGCTGGGCAGGTGATTGCGGCCGGACGGAACGAACAACTGCTGAGTACCCTTAACGACCTCGGAGCCGACACGACGATACACCTCGGGAAGCCCGACCAGAATCTCACCGAAGCGTTCGTTCGCGAAGCTGGTGACAGCGGCTTCGACGTCATCATCGACTACCTTTGGGGTCCTACCACCGAAGCTCTTCTTGCCGCCATTGCACGAAGAGATTTTAAATCAGCGTCATCCAGAGTACGGCTGGTTGAGGTTGGCGAGAGCGCGGGGCCTACTATTTCGCTGGTCGCCGCCGTGCTACGAAGCTCACGGTTGGAAATTCTTGGAGCCGGATCTGGCAACGCCGGTGCGTCACCCGAGATGTGGATCGAAGCTGTTCGGCAGCTGATGACCAACGTTGGTTGCGGTACACTGCGCATCGACACCGAGCGGGTGCCCCTAGGTGAAGTGCAGAATGCCTGGCATCAGGAACAGCATGGGCGGAGAGTGGTCATCATCCCGTAATGGCTCGGTCGCAACCGGCAAATCGTGTGTGGCAACTCGGATTTCCTACTGCGGCAGTGGGTCCGGCGATTCCGAGCGTGTTGTCGGCAATGGGGAAGTTAACTCCGCGGGAGTCACAAACGCGGCGTGGGTCTAATCGCTCCATCAGGAAGATATAGTCAGCAGTTAGGTCATTATTTCTAAAGGGATTCGGCGTTTTGCGACACTGCAAAAACACGCCAATGACACCTCAATCACACTGTAGTGTTCTCCCAGAGAGTGCCGGTCGTTTGCACTGCCCGCCCGTGAGTCAGGACAGAAGCGAGCGTCATAGACACAGGGGATCCGTTCCTTCTCACTGGCAGTGCCAACGTTAGCTGAAGAAAATCCTTGAGCAGCCCAAAGTGAACGGCGCGCCTACACTCTGACAGCTTGTCGGCAACGAACCACAGGAGATCGTAGTTCGGAATCAAGTACAGAAAGTGCGTGATTGAAGTTTCCTGTTCAATCCGCTGCCGGACACTCAAGTACTGGCGTGCTGCTTTGGGTGTGCGCTCATACTCTAGTGCGAACCCACAGTCTTGTCCGGCGAGACGGACCATCACAACTGCGTCGTAATACTTCCAATATCCAGCTGCGGTCAGGTCATTTCGAGACCGGACTTCCGTCTCTGGTGTCCAGTAAACCAGGGTGCCAGTACGCTTCAGTGCCAGATGAATTTCGTTCAAATCGAGAGAGTGGTGAAGATCGCCTTGGCCGTTGCTCGATTTGAGATGGTCGAATGGTCGTGCATTGCATTCTCCTTTGCTGGCCATTTCTGATGCTCCGGCCTCTGAGATTGAATACACAGCTTCGCGGTTGACGAACGGCAGTTCGTGCCGGATGAGCAGGTAGTTCTTGACCAACCGGAGTACACGGTTGTTGAAAGCGTTGCGTGACGTCGCGTAGTGATCCAGTCTCATGAACTGGAACAGTTGGCTGTGTGTGATGAAACCCGAATGCAGCACCTGGCGCAGCAGTGGATAGTCGTGCGTGGTGCTTAACGCGATTGACCCTTTCCAATACCGCACGATCTGACCCCACTTACTCACTGGCGCTAAGTACAAGTCGCGCCATCCAAGGTTGCCGCTCTGAAGGTTCGAGCACGAATCGACCGAGCTGACTTCTAATCCAGCTGTACGCCCGCATCAGCAACATACCTTCCTGTTGTTGAGCACACTCGCTGAACGAGAGAAGCCACGTGTCTGGCGATCTCCAAGCCGCCGTTCCCACGGCCAACGTACCTGTCAGTTCCGGCCGTACGACCACAAGGAAGCAGTCGGGACGTTGACCGACCGTCACCACGCGCTTGAAAAGCAGCTTGTTGTATCCCATCCACACGGACGGTTCCGCGCATTCGAATACACGATTGATCATCCGCGTGGGGAAGTTTGGATTGAACCCGCCAAAGGCATCGAATCGTGCATAGCCACAAATCTGAGGCCGTTGGCGCACGTTGCCATCTACGACAACGCCCGTAGTGTTGTAGTAGACCGCCCGAGCAAAACGGTGAGCATCGTCTAGGTCCTTTCCGAACCTGTGCCGCCACACTCTGCCGAAACCTGTGACCGCCACCAGCATACTTCTACGCGCCTTTCAGTTTCCGGTTGTTGTTCCTTTCGGCGTACAACTGCTCCTGCAAATTATTGATATGGGTAACCAACTTGGCATCCGCACCCCGCAAATCAGAGGACCGCTTGGCATCACCGGCTGCGCCGGACTTGTTCGTGAGAGTCTCCAGCCGAATCGACATCTCGGCGAGGATCTCCGCCTTCCTCCGTAACTCTTCCCGTGCGAGGTCCCTCTCCCTTGTCGCCGTGTCCCGCTCACTGGTCACACAAATCAACTCGCCTCGTAACTGTTCGACCTCAGAGCCCGAAGCAGAGGCGGCCTCACCATGTTCCGCCGCCTCAATTGCACGGTTGCAGCCTTCAATATGGGTGTTGTACTTTTCGATTGCCTCCTGAGCGATCCGGCGCGAATAGGCATCCTGGTTGTAGATGTCGGCCATCATCTCCGCCGTGATCCACATCGCCCGGCGATGATCGATCCACAGCTTGGCGCAGACCACTGCCATTGATAGCAACACCAGGGTGGCGCACAGGCTGTACAAGAAGTACGGGTTCTTGAGTCGAGCTTCAATGAATGCCTGGCGCTCGCGCTCGATCCACCGACCGTAGTCAACATCGTCTGGATTGAACTGCCTCAACACGAACTCGTACCAGGTGTCCTGATGTTGATATGGAGCGGGAGCAGACGGGGCGGCAGACTGTTGAGGCTGTGATGACCGAGTTTGGGATCGTGCCGTACCAGGGAGACCAACTGTGTTTCCAATTACCAGTCCGAGTATCAGAGTACAGGGTGTTGCTAGCCTCCAGTTCACAACCGCCCTCCAGCCCGGCGACGCCGGCCAACCGCAGCGAGTTCCGGGGTCTTGAATCTAAGATTCGCGCCAGCAGAATCCTCACGTGACTGCCTCAACGTCGGGTAGATCTGCGGTTTGAACTGGGGAATGCTGACGTCTTCCGGCGCTCGCACATGCAACAGTCCATGCAGCGTGCCGCGTGCATCGTCCGTCATCAGAATCTCCATTTGGGCCTTGGGAAGATTCTTAATGTGCTCATCGAGCGCTCGGGTCTCCTTGTCCTCGTGCTCGACCGCACCTTCTGTTTGCGTGTATGTCTCGAAGCCAAAGAGTCTCCAACGATGCATCGACACGCTGCGCCGGGCGACGCGGTGCTCTGCCGAAGCGCGGAGGAAATAGCGTGTGGTCTCTTCGTCCCGGGTCCGCAGGATCATCGTCGTGTTGGGCGCAGATGAGACATCCTCCTTGAATCCCCTGTCGACTTGCATGAGTTGCGGCAATGCCTGCATCGAGAACAGAAAAGCGGTGTTCGTTCCACGCGCGGTCTGCAAGATTTGGGCAAAGTTGCGATAGCCGAACGGCGCGAACTCATCCAGCACAATACTGAGCATCGGCCGGTTCTTGCGCCGCCGGTGCTCCTCGCTTTCGTACCTTTTCCCGATGACCAGTTGCAGGTTTTGCAGGAGCATCTTGCCCAGTGACCGCATGGGCTCCGGGTTCTTGTTGATGTTCAACGAGACAAGCAGGATGAGTTCCTGATCGATCACATCGTCCAGCGACAACAACCGCTCGTACGGGCCGGTCAGGACGCTGAGTTGGTCGTCGAGAAATGTCATGCATTCGTTGAGCAATCCCTGGATCTTCTGCACACGCTCCCGATCCCCGAGCGACGTGTAGAGGTTCCTGACCGACATCTCGAAATTCAGCCGGCGCTGCATGGGAAGCGACGAGTCCTGGGCGATGCGCTTGCGCGCCTTCTCGACCTGCTCCTTCATGACTCGCTCGTCCATCGCCATAACCAGCACGTCGTAGAAGTTGAACTTCAGCCCTGTGTAAAACAACACCCGCACAATGTCGGCCAGGTAGTTCAACTGGTGCTTGGCAAAGAACTCCTTACGCAAATTGAATGACCCAAAGATCATGCTGACTATCGGCATGTACTCGTCGTCGGCGCACTGGAACGGGTTGTAGCGAACGGAGAGATCCGGGCGGGCGGGGTTCAGCAATCTCAACTGATGCAGCCGGCCCGCCCGGTGCACGTGCGGCAGCAGGTCATGGAAGAACTCAAGGTCGCCCTTACCGTCGAAGATCACCATCGGCAGCCGGTGCGGCTCACCTGGCGGACCAACAACGCGTGCGAGATCCTGCGAGATAATGTTCCGCAATAGCGTTGTCTTGCCAGTGCCGGTCATGCCCAGCACGATCGCTTGCATAACGCGCACGCGGTCAGGCCAGGACCAGGGCTGACCGTGAATGTCATAACCCAGAACAACCGCATTCTGTTTCCACGTTTCTTTGACGATTCGGTCGTCACGTCTCCGGAATATAACAACGGGAGGATGGGGCCATTGCTTTTCGCGCCGGGAACGTCGCGTAACCCACAGAATCACCCCTCCGACGACAGCGAGAGCGGTAATAACAAGGTAGATAGCAAGTTCGGCCAGTTGGCGGCTCGTGAGGTGGTACCGCTCGCGCGCGACGTAACAAACAAACCAGCACGCCGACATGAGGACAAGGGCTACTACGATCTCAGCGCTTTCGAGCAGAGGGGGATGATGGTGGCGGTCGGCATAGGAATCCAGCATCATAACGCGGCCGCCGCCCGCCCCAGGAAGAGCGTGAGTCCTTGCATCGCGGCCAGGGCCATTGCCCAACGCCACAGACGCAGGAAGGCTCGCCGGTTCTGCAGGAACTCGTTGTCCGTCCAGCGCCTCGGCGGAACGAACATGGCAGTCACACGGTAGATGAGCACGAGCAACGCTCCCAGCAACCAGCCCTGCGGCAGAGCGAGGCTGGTCCATTCACCCACGAAGTCGAGTGAACCCTCAGTTGTGGCGTACGGGCGTGGGTGTCCGCACATCCAGTACACACATGCGCCTTCCAGTGTGACGGCTAGCATCATGGCTAAGAAAAAGACGAAAGCTTCAAGTCTGCGCAGCACGGGTGTATTTCCTTACGGGCTAGTTCCAAAAGTTGAAATAGACAACGGATCCGACAGCCGCCAACGAGACGAACGAGGAGAGCACGAACCATCGTTGTGGTCTCCGAACCGAATTCGCATCGAAAGGGCTTAGCGGCTCTAGCAGGTGATCCGCTACGGTCCTGCGAAACCCGAGGTCTGGCCGTTTCCGGAGGTCATCCCGGAGCATCACGTAAACCTCCTTGGCTGTAATCTGCTCCGCCATCGCTTAACGCACCAGGAAGGCGGTGATCCGCTCTCGGTCGTCGTCCGCAAATTGAAGACGCAACACCGTTGGCTCCGTGCTCGCCGGTAAGTGCACGACCACGACACCCACAGATTCCTGTCCCGGTGCAAGATGAGAGGACTGCACGTGGCCTTCGAGAACTGGGACGGGAGTCTCCTGCTTGATCGTCAATCGTGCTGCTTCCCGGTCCCCCAATTGCGAGTCCACCAAGCTGTAGAGGGATTGCGGGTAGCGCGCTCCAGGCAACAGGTACACCTTGGGGGTGGCGACGTCGTAGTCGCGGGTGCCCCGGTTGCGAACTGCGTACCGGACCAACACCCGGCCGTCCCCCTCATAGAGATCGCGAATGACTACTTCGACTGGTTTCTTGGTGGGCTTGGCTGATTCCAGCCTCACAGGTTTTCCTGCCAGCAAGACTTCTGAGGGCGAGGGTTGTGGCGGCGCAACGCTGGCAGGTTTTGGAGTAGTGACTGGGACGAACATCTGGTCAACCGCGAAGTCCATTGAGACCACGGCACCGGCTGGCTCCAACTCATAGTTCAGCCGTTGCGATGCCGTCCAGATGAATAGATTTGTGGAGACGTCGGGCTCGGTTGGCTGAACAAAGACCTTGTTCTCTCTCCAATCAACTTTGAAGGATTGACTGCCCGTCGCGACTTGAATGATGGGCTCGCGGAGCTCGATCACAGTCAGGTGATTGAGAGCGGTCTTGAGGTGCACGATTTGACTGCCGTCGCTTGTCTCGCGTTCAATCTTTTGTCCGAATACCGGTATCGTTGCTGTGACCAGCGCCGTAATAATAAGGATGCTCCGGAGGCGTTTCATAGGCTGCTCCTCTTGCGGTTGTGGCCCAGGAGGTTTCGAGGTAACCTCCTGGACCGTTGTGTTAGTTGGGTGATCCCGGCAGCGCGACTCTCCCCTTTGGGACTTCGGGTCGCCGCTGGGTTCCGGGAAATGTGACAATCCCGTCCTGTACCTCGCTCCGGCCGGGCTGAATGGGAAACGGACGAACTCGCTCAGCAATAATGGGCGAGCCCTGCGCGTCCCGCTCACGAAAGACCTCACCTTTCCTGGTCACTTGGGCCAGAAAGATCAGGCGTTCATGTACTTGACCATCGCCGTTGGTGAAATGGCTGACCAAGAAGATTCGCCCTTCACGGTCGATCTCCACTTCGCCGTCGCGGAGACTGGGAATCTCCACGATGACGGGACGGCCTCCAGTTCGTGCGGCTATTTGGTCTACGACTTCTTGTGGAAACGCGTAG
>Ga0209488_10000555_pt1 | contig 31683 bp, 28 predicted proteins | sample Rivendell_Oct201_8_FD_188349 | JGI IMG/M metagenome (GOLD analysis project Ga0209488, IMG submission 188349) | Vadose zone soil microbial communities from the Eel River Critical Zone Observatory, Northern California, USA -... | ecosystem: Environmental > Terrestrial > Soil > Vadose zone >...
CCCAACGGTCATGAAGCGAATCGAGAAGAGCGAGCGAAATTTCGACAGGAGAGGTTTTTGCGTCGGGGAGTTGCGCCCAAAGATTTTCCTCGTAGGGTTTGATGGTTGGTTGTTCTTCTGTTAGGGCGAGGCGGTGGCGGATGTACGCGTTCAGATGGCTGTCCGCGACGTGATGCACGACCTGGCGAACGGTCCAGCCGCCTTCACGATATGGAGTATCGAGTTGCGTCGGAGAAAGCTCGCTGGCAGCGGCGCGGAGCTTGGCGGGAGTTTCTGCGACGATCTCGATCGCTTGCTGGCGCAGCAACGAGGTAACTTCGAGTGGCTGCTGAAACTTTCCAATCGGGTAACGCGGGTCCATTAGGATCAAGATCTCCTGAAGAATTGTAGTCAAATGACGAGTGCAGCTTCTGGGTTATTTGACGGTAGAAACCGGCGATTGGTGACATCCGCGGAAAAACATTACATGAAGTGAAAATCGCATGCCAAGTGGAAGATTTGGGTTGCCAACGGTCTGCGGGTAAGCTGTCGCCGCAGTGATACAATGCCGATTCGCGTTTGTAACCCTGGAGTGCGCCGAGAATCAAATAACTGGAGAATTTAGCAAATGGAGAATGTGGTAATTATTGGAAGTGGATGCGCGGGGTTGACGGCGGCGATCTATGCGGCGCGCGCGAATTTGAAGCCAATGGTGCTGGAAGGGCACGAGCCGGGCGGGCAGCTGTCGCTGACCACGCACGTGGAAAATTTCCCCGGCTTCCCGGACGGGATTCTGGGGCCAGAGCTCATCGAAAATATGAAGAAGCAAGCGGCGCGATTTGGCGCAGAGTTTAAGGCTGGAGCGGTCACGGAAGCGGATTTACGCGAGCGGCCGTTTAAGATCACGGCGGGCGGGCACGTTTACGAAACGCAAACGTTGATCGTGGCGGCGGGAGCGTCCGCGCGGTTGCTGGGATTAAAAGGCGAGAGAGAATTAATCGGTAGAGGCGTTTCCACGTGCGCGACGTGCGATGGGTATTTTTTTAGGGGCAAGCCGATTGCGGTGGTGGGTGGTGGGGATTCGGCGATGGAAGAAGCCAACTTTCTGTCGCGTTATGCGAGCAAGGTTTATTTAATCCACCGGCGCAATGAATTTCGCGCTTCAAAAATCATGATTGATCGCGCGCGGGCCAATGAAAAAGTAGAGTTTGTGACGCCGTATATAGTGGAGGAAATTGCTTCGCCGCAGGGATTGGTTTGTGGGCTGAAGCTGCGCAATGTGGACTTAAGCGACACGCGCGAGATTGATGTGGACGGCGTGTTCGTGGCCATCGGGCACGACCCTAACAGCACGGTGTTCAAGGGCAAGTTGGAAATGGATCCGAACGGTTATCTTATTGCGAAACACGGCAGCATTTCGAATGTTCCGGGAGTGTTCATTGCAGGTGATGTGCAGGACCACCGCTACCGGCAGGCGGTAACTGCGGCGGGATCGGGCTGCATGGCGGCCATTGACGCGGAAAAGTTCCTCGAAGAACACAAGCACGCGTAAGCGCTCGTCAAAAACGTTGCGGGGCGGGCATAATACGGATTTCGGGGTTTGTATTACAATCCCTGCGCTAAATGAGGCCATGGTCCGCTCGACGCTCCTGAAATTATCTGAAAACAAAAAGTTCGCACGCTGGGTGACTTCCAACCAGACGACCCGGAAAATGTCGCACCGCTTTGTGGCGGGAGAAGCGCTGGAAGAGGCAATCGCGGCGGCGCGGGTTTGCAATGACCGGGGAATGTCGGCCAGCCTGGATTATCTTGGGGAAAATGTTGCTACCGCAGCGGATGCGCAACGCGCGCGAGACGCCTACCTGGAAGTATTCGACCGGATTGCCGTGGAAAAACTGGACGCCAATGTGTCCTGCAAGCTGACGCAGTTGGGCCTGGATATGAGCGTGGAGTTTTGCGAAGGGCAATTACTCTCGATCGTGGAGCGCGCGGCTTCGTATGGAAATTTTCTGCGCGCGGACATGGAAGGTTCGCTGTATACGGCGCGGACCATTGATGTGGTAAAGCGCGTGCGTTCACAAAGTCCGGCGATTGGCACAGTGATACAGGCTTATCTTTATCGCAGCGAGCAGGATGTGAATGACTTGCTGGCGTACGGATGCCGCATCCGCTTGTGCAAGGGCGCGTACCAAGAGCCGCCGGAGGTGGCGTTCCCAAAGAAGGAGCATGTGGACGCGAATTACGTCAAGCTGATGCAGTTGCTGTTGACGAGCGGGTTTTATCACGGAATTGCGACCCACGACCCGAAAATGATTGCAGCGACGATTCGCTGCGCCGCGGATAAGAAAATTTCGAAAGAGGAGTTCGAGTTTCAGATGTTGTATGGAGTGCGCACGGATTTGCAGCGGCAACTAGTGCGCGACGGTTTCCGGCTACGGATTTATATTCCTTACGGGCAGGATTGGTTTCCATATTTCATGCGCCGGTTGGCGGAGCGTCCGGCGAATCTGGCGTTCTTTGTGCGCAATTTCTTCCGGTAAGTCTTTCGGCAGCGAACTCAGAGCGATTCGCCGGGCTCCAGAGCGTGGATGGTCAGGCCGGGGATGTCCTTGGCCTCGAGCTGCAAGGCTTCTGGTGTTCCTGTGAGAAAAGGAAACGTCGCATAGTGCATGGGAATGACGTGTTTTACACCGAGAAAGCGGATAGCGTGAGCCGCTTCCCGTGGGCCCATCGTGAACCGGTCGCCGATGGGAAGCATCGCTATATCGGGTTTATATAGTTCGCCGAGCAATTTCATATCGCCGAACAGCGCGGTATCGCCCGCATGATAAATGATGACGCCGCCGGGAAGACTGACCAGGTAACCAGCCGGTTCGCCAGCATACAGGCGCACGCCATCTTCATCGATAGAATTCGAATGCATCGCGTGGGTCATGCTGATTTTGAAGTCACCAACCTGTTGCCAACCGCCCTTGCCCATGGGGCACGTTTCCTGCTTGAAACCTTTGCTTTCGATCCAAAGACATGTTTCGAAAATGGCCACGATTTTCGGGCGAAATTGTTGAGCCAGCGCCAGAAGATCGCCCAGGTGGTCAGAGTGCGCGTGCGTGAGAAAAATCGCGTCGAGGCGGTCAAGTTTTTTCCGGGATTCCGGGCAGCGGGGGTTGGTCGTTACCCAGGGGTCGATTAGTGCGACTTGCCCGGAAGGAGTGGTCAGAGAAAAAGTGCTGTGGCCGAAATAGGTGATGCAGTTGCCTTTGAGGTCGAGCATAAAATACCTTTCGAAAGAGGCTACCTGGACAGGCTAAAGCGGATGCGTTTTTCGAACAATACTTTTAAGCGATTAAGAGAGAACATCTGGCGTTTTCACCTACAGTTGAGAATCGAAAGGCCGACGGGTACACTTAATATGTAAAGCGCTCGCGCCAGCTGAAAGCGCAGAAATTTCGCTGCGGCGTAACGGGAGCTAGCGGCGACTTGAATCGCTCAAAGGAGAAGCTGAATGGCATATGTGATTGCCGAGCCGTGTATCGGCACCAAGGACAGCGCTTGTGTGGATGTGTGCCCGGTGGACTGCATCCACCCGCGCAAAGATGAAGCGGAACACGAAGGTGTGACACAACTGTATATCAATCCGGTGGAGTGCATCGATTGTGGGGCGTGTGTGCCGGTATGTCCGGTGACTGCGATTTTCGCGCTGGAAGATTTGCCAGAGAAGTGGCAGTCCTTCACGGCGTTGAATTCGGATTGGTACGCCAAAAAGTAAGCTTTTTAACGGATCGGATGGAAGAATCAAAGACGGCACGCAACGGCGTGCCGTCTTCGTTTTGCACATGTTTCGGGCGACAGTCAGTTGGACCATGCCAACCCTGCTGCAGATTTCGACATCTATGCGAGGGCCAGTCAGGCTGGGAGTTTTTGCGGAACGGTCGAGAGGGAAAAGCGCGTGAGAAGAATCAGCTTAGTGATGGCGTTGGTGGCGTTGCTGGCGGGCGGCAAAGGCGCAAGTGGCATAGCGCAGCAAACCGTAAAGGCGGGCAAAAGCGCTGAAGCCGTGCATCATGCTTCGCTTGAAGGAGATTGGACTGGCGCGCTGCAGGTTGGCGAAACGCAACTGCATCTGGTGCTGCATTTGAGCAAGAATGGGCAGGGCGAATGGCACGCGACTCTGGATAGTTTGGATCAGGCGGTATACGGGATGGAAGCCTCGAATGTGAGGCGCGGCGAAGATACGCTGGCCTTTGAACTGGCGTCGGTCGGAGCGCATTTTCAGGGAAAAATTCTGCCTGGGAATAGCGCTATTCGCGGGCTCTGGGAACAGGGCGGGACGGGTCTGCCACTGCGATTCGAAAAACGCGCAGCGGGCGCGGAAAAGTCCTTAGCCAAACCAATATCGCGAGTAGAAGGCACGTGGCAGGGGGCCATTGAAACCGGCAACATGCGGATGCGGTTGCAACTACACATCAATCACGATGACAGCGGCAAACTGATTGCGTCTGTGGACAGTTTGGACCAGGCGATTCAGGGAATCCCCGCGTCGAAGGTGAGCGAACATGCCGGCGAAGTGAAGATCGAGCTGTCGGCGTTTGCCGCGGAATACTCGGGAACTCTGAGCGCAACGAAAAATGAGATTGCCGGGCAGTGGAGCCAGAACGGAAATGACGAAAAACTGGACTTCCGGCGTTCGGAGCAGATTTTGGAATTGCGGCGTCCGCAAAATCCAGCGAAGCCGTATCCCTACAAGGAAGAGGAAGTTTCGATTGCAATCGGCGACGGGAAAACAACGCTGGCAGGGACGCTAACACTTCCACCAGGCACGGGGCCATTTCCTGCGGCGATTTTTTTCGGCGGTTCGGGACCAGTCGATCGAGATGAGACCGTCGCGGGGCACAAGCCATTTTTGGTGCTTGCGGATTTTCTCACGAAAAAGGGAATTGCAACTTTACGATATGACAAACGCGGCATTGCGCGATCCCAGGGCAATTACGCGGACGCGACGATGGAGGATTTCGCGCAAGACGCGCAGGCAGGTTTGACGTACTTGAAGTCTCGCAAAGAAGTAGACGCAAAACGTTCAGGGATGATTGGCCACAGCGAAGGCGGAATTCTTGCAGCTCTGATTGCTACCCGTTCTGAAGATGTGCGCTGGTTGGTGTTGCTGGCGATTCCGGCTACGACCGGCGAAAGAACTTTGCTGCGTCAGTCGGAGTTGATTGCTCGCGCCGGCGGACTGCCTGAAGAGCAGATCGCGCATAGCCTGGAGTTTGACCGCAAGGCTTACGCCGCGGTGCGCGAGGAAAAAAATACGGCGGCGCTGGAGAAGAAACTGGACTTGCTGGTGCAACAGAGCGGACTGGGCGAGGCGATGCCACCGGCGGCGTTGCAAGCGCAGATCCAGTTCATGACTTCGCCGTGGTTCCGGCAGTTCATTGATTACGATCCAGAGCCGGTGCTGGAAAAATTGCAGTGTCCGGTGCTGGCACTGAGCGGCGATCGCGACCTGCAAGTGGATTCAACTGAGAATGTGCCGCTGTTGCGCAAAGCGTCTGACGCGAGTGCGAACAAAGACTTCACGGTCGTCGAAATCTCAGGTGTCAATCACTTGTTTCAAACGGCGCAGTCCGGCTCGCCGGCGCTTTACGGCGCGATCGGGGAGACGATAGCGCCCGGGGTGCTAACAGCGATTGGAAATTGGGTTGTAAAACACAGTTCACCATGAATCGTTGCGAACTGGTAGCAGCAATCCGCACCCGCGACTTGTGATTGCGAAGCTCGCGGTATGATTAAGGATGGAGCCCAGGAATGTCCCCGTGCCGCCAAAATTCCATCTATCTTTCCTGATTCACGCACACCAGCCCGCCGGAAATTTCGAAGACGTTTTCGAGCGCTGCTACCAGCACGCGTATCTTCCATTTGTCCAACACCTTGAGAAGCACACGCTAATTCGCTCAGCGTTACACTTTTCCGGGCCGCTGCTTACCTGGATACAACAGCATCATCCGGAATATTTCGAGCTGCTGCGATCGCTTGTAAAACGCAAACAAGTGGAAATGGTTGGCGGCGGATTCTACGAGCCGATATTGGCGGTGATTCCCGCGGAAGATCAGCGCGAACAGATCGAGCGGCTGGCCGCCTATCTAGAAGAACATTTTGGCGAACGGCCGTCGGGCGCGTGGCTGGCGGAGCGCGTGTGGGAGCCGCAGCTGCCTTGGCTGCTGGCTGCGGCGCAAGTGAACTACACGCTGGTGGATGATTTCCATTTCCTCGCGGCAGGATTCGAGCCGTCGGAACTTTTCGGCGCGTATCTTGCAGAGGAGCGCGGCAAAGCGGTGCGGGTTTTCGCCGGGCAGAAAGCGCTGCGCTACCTGGTGCCGTTCGGCAAGGTCGAGGAGGTGATTCAGTATCTTCGCGAAGCGGCAATGACGCATCCGGGCGGAGTCGCGGTGTTTGGCGACGACATGGAAAAATTCGGAGTATGGCCCGGAACGTTTGAGCATTGCTACGACAATCACTGGCTGGAGGATTTCTTAACGGCGCTCGAGAACAACTCCGATTGGCTGACCGTCACGCCGCCGGGCGAGTACGCGGAGTCGCACGCGCCGCTGGGCCGCGCGGACCTGCCCACCGCGTCGTACCCGGAAATGACGGAGTGGGCGTTGCCCACCAGCGTACGGCAGAGATTTCACGCGGTGCAGCAAGAGTTTTCCGGGCGTCCCGAGGTGGCGGCATTTTTGCGGGGCGGTTCGTGGCGCGGGTTTTTTCGCAAGTATGCTGAAGCGAATCTGTTGCACAAGAAAATGCTGCGTGCCGGAACCCGGCTGGCGGCTGTGCCGCTGCGCCGAACGGAAACCAAGCCCGCGCGGGAGATCGCGATTGCGCGCGACCAACTGCTGCGCGCGCAGTGCAATGACGCGTATTGGCACGGCGTTTTCGGCGGGTTGTACGCGCCGCATCTACGCACTGAATTATGGCGAAATCTCATCCGCGCGGAACTTGCAGCGGATAAACTTATTCCTGGCGGACAAATCGGGAGAGTTGAGATGCTGGACTACGATACCGACGGGAAAAATGAATTATTGTTTACCGGACCGGAATATCAGGCGCTGTTGAAGCCATCTGATGGTGGAACAGTTGCCGCGCTGGATTTTCGCCCCACCGCGGCTACGCTTATTAATTCCATGCAGCGCCGGCCGGAGGCTTATCACGCGCGTTTGCGTGAAGCGCCGCGTAGCACGACAGGAGCGGTTACCTCAATTCACGAGCAGACGCGCGTTAAAGAGCCGAACCTCGAGCGCTACCTGAAATATGACCGTTGGGCGCGTCACGCGTTTCGCATTTTGGTGTTCAGCCCCAAACGGACGCAGGCCGACTATGAATCTTTGCAATTGCAAGAGGATGCGAGTTTCGCGGGCGGCGAATTTTCCGTGCGTTCTTCCGGGCCTCATCAAGCCGAGCTTTATCGGCAAACAGGAATCGGCGGCAATCAAGGGACGGACGAAGCGGTTTCCGTAGACATCACGAAGCGTTTCTCATTTGGACCGGCCCCCAACGGCTGCGAAATTTCCTGTGAAGTGGGGCTCAAGCTGAAACAGCCGGTGGATCGCGCGGTAATCGTGGGCATTGAGACCGTCATCAATTTGCTTGCGCCCACGGAAAGCGACCGGTTTATTGAAACTGTTTCCGGTCCGCAAGGGCTGCGCTTCAACGGAGAACTGCCCGCACCGATTCTTCATATGCAAGATGGCTGGCAGAAACTGCGGATTACTTTGCACGCGCCGGGAGCGGAGAATTTCTGGATCGCGCCGATTGAGACTGTTTCGGAGTCGGAAGAAGGATTCGAACGCGTATATCAAGGTTCACAAATTCTGGCGCGCTGGCGTTTGAGTACGCAGAAAGTGTTGTCTGCGCGGGTGGTGTGGAGGATTGAAGCCATCTGAGCTGGGAAGAGAGATTCCCTGCCTGCGGCAGGCAGGCTCGCTTCGCTCGGAATGACGGTATTTTCGCGTGTATTGAAGACTTACTATGCGTGTTTTTTTATTCGACGAGCCAGAGATTTTGCGCGAAGGGCCATTCTTCGTCGACCCACTGAGCGATCTGGCGAAATCCTGCGCGCGCCGCCATTTCCGCGGGTCCCTGAGGACGGTATTTGTGGGAACTTTCCGTCCAGATCGTTTCGCCCTCCTCTATTCGAACCAGCAAAGCCGCGCCGGAAATGTTCACGCGCTGACGGCGAAGCGATTGCAGGTGCATCTCGATGCGGCGCTCTGAAGAGTTCCACAACGCCAGGTGACGAAAATCGCGCAGGTGAAAATCAGCGCCAAGTTCGCGGTTGAGGCGTGCCAACAGATTTAAATTGAAGGCGGCGGTGACACCGACAGGATCGTCGTACGCCAGTAGCTGCGTCTTCACGTCTTTTTCGAAATCGGTGCCCAGCAGCAAAGTATCCCCGGGTTGCAAAGCTTCGCGGACCTGGCGCAGAAAATCATCTGCGGCCGGGCGATCAAAATTTCCAATGGTGCTGCCCAGAAAAAGTACGCACAGATGTTCGCCAGCTTCGCGTCGAGCCGCCACTGCGCGCAGGCCCTCCAGATAAGGTTTTTCGTAACCCACCAGGCTCACGCAATCCAATTGGCCGAGCTCCTTTTCGCACGCGGCAAGTGCCGCTGGCGAAATTTCGATCGGGTAATAAAATGTTTGCCGGCGGCAGGCCAACGCCTCGAGGATGAAGCGCGTTTTTTTGCCGCTGCCGCTTCCCAGCTCCGCCACATGGGTGGGCAATGGCATTTGCGAGATGATTTCTCCCGCATATCTTTGCAGCAAACGGGTGTCGGCGCGCGTCAGTCCATATTCCGGCAATAGGCAAATCGCTTCGAACAGCTCCGAACCAACTTCGTCGTATAAATATTTGCTGGGAAGCTCGCGTTGGCTGGTTTTGGTCAGGCCGTCGCGAACATCCAACGCAAAATCAGACAACACCAGTTGCTGCGCAGTTTGGCTCGACATTTCCGCTCCTGGACCGGACGTTGCGATTTACTCTTCCACGCAACGAAAAGTTGCGTAGACATACGGGTAATGCGGCTGGAACCAATTGCGGAAGGAGCGCCGCAACATGCAGGCGGCAGTGCGCGGCGATCCCCCTTTCATCACGTAGTGCTTTCCGTCGAAGAAATTCGCAGAGTAACCAGGATAGAACGGCATCGGTGCGAACCCCGGCAGCGGCGCAAACACGGTGCGCGTCCATTCCCAGCCATTTCCTACCAGGTCATGAATTCCAAATGCGCTCGCGCCGTCCGGGTGGGACCCGCAGGGCGCTGGATCAAAATGAGCAAAATCGAAATTGCCATGTTGCGGTCCGGGTCTTTCTTCGCCCCAGGGGTAGTTGCGCTGCTCGTCGGAGTACGGCACTCCATAGGCCGCGCGATGAAATTGTTCTTCCGTGGGCAGCTTGCGATCGAGCCATTTCGCGTAGGCGGACGCTTCGGCGTGACTGACGTACACCGGTGAGTCCATCGCGAGAGGCGTCTCGCTGAACATTCCCCGGTAATTCCAGATGTTGCCGCGACGCTGCCAAAAGACCGGATGTTCGATTTTATTTTCTTCGCGCCACGCCCAGTCCGCGCTGGTCCAAAGTGAGCGGTCACGATATCCGCCGTTCTGGACGAAGTGCATGAACTGGCGATTGGTAACGTTTTGATTTTCCATGCTGAACGCGGGAACGCGAACCGTCAAAGCTCCGCGCTCGTTATCCCATCCAAAACTCTCGCCGTCGGTAGGCAACCCAAGCGTCGCAGGACCTTCCGGAATTTCGACCAGGTGATGGCGGATACGTGGCGCGGCAAAGTGTTGTTTGGCTGGCACGCGCCTTTTCATTTCCAGGGGCAGGCGATGAAACATGTAAGCCAAAGTTTCCGCGTGCATCAGGCGGTGCTCGATGGCGGTGTCCAACATGGTCAAGAGCTGCGGATGCCCTTCACCAGGGTGTTCCAGCGCTTGCTCGAGCGCGGAATCGAGTTGCGCGCGCAGCCGCTCATTGTACGCGGCGATTTGCGCACGAGAAGGCCAATCGCGCGGCTGATCCGTGGGCAATCCGCCGCCTACTGGATCAATTCCAAACGCAAAAAGCTGATCGAAGGAACGGTTAAAACGACGCAGCCCGAAGGCCCGCTCACCCAGAAGATTCCAGTCGAACGCTTCCACGTGGCCCAGATAAAAAATAACCCGATGACGTTCCGCGATCGGCCGCTCGTAGAATGCTTCGTCGTGAAGTATTTCAAATAGTTGATCGGTGGTGGCTCGTGAACTGATGAGCCTTAAGTGATGATCGTGGCGGGTGCGGACTGCGGCGGCGAGAGCTCCCATGGTTTTTTCCCTTCCATTTGATGCAACCACGCATCGAAGGATGCACCGAAACCTCGGCGCAGGGAGGCTGGCTAAGTTAGGATGGTGACTCCGGTCCCTGGAGTTGTCAACCCAACGAAGGCGAAAGCCCAAACTTTGACTGAAGCTACCATCGAATTCAGAGACGTGGAATACCGTATAACAATTACGGATTCGCACAGCATCCTCTCCGGCATTTCACTGAAAATTCATCCAGGCGAAACCATCGCATTGCTTGGCCGCAGCGGCAGTGGAAAAACCACTATGCTGAAGCTGATCAACCGACTTCGCGATTGCTCGGCGGGGAATCTGCTGGTCGAAAATCAGCCTGTTCGCGATTGGAACCTGATTCGCCTGCGCCGGCGAATCGGCTACATCATCCAGGAAGTGGGATTATTTCCACATTTTACAATCGAGCAGAACGTCTGCCTGGTACCGGGTCTGGAAAATTGGCCGGCCGCAAAGATCAAAGCGCGCTTTAGCGAAGTGATGCAGTTAGTCGGACTTCATGCTGCCGAATATGCCGGGAAGTTTCCGCGCGAACTGTCCGGCGGTCAGCGGCAGCGGATCGGCGTGGCTCGCGCGCTTGCCGCGGATCCCGCCATTCTGTTGATGGACGAACCATTTGGCGCGCTCGATCCAGTGACGCGCGCGGAATTGCAGCGCGAATTTCTGGCTCTGGCGCGCAAAGTTTCCAAGACTACCGTACTTGTGACGCATGATCTTCGCGAGGCGTTGCAGCTAGGAACCCGCGTGATTCTGCTGGATGCCGGGCAGATTGTTGCCGATGCCAGCCCCAGCGATTTTCTGAAGCTCGATCAAAAAGTTGCGCGCGAATTCATTGCTGCTTCGGAACTGGTACCTGGAGCCACGCAATGAATGTCTGGCAATTTTTCGCGAGCCATCGCGTGGAAATTCTTGCGGCCACTCGCGAACATCTCATACTGGTCTTGATTTCGATGATCATCGCAGTGGCCATCGGGGTTCCGCTGGGACTCGCGCTGGTTACGCATCCTCGTTTGCGCGCCGGGGCGTTGGCTGTCGCCAGCATTTTTCAGACGATTCCCAGCCTGGCGCTTTTCGGTTTTCTGATCCCGCTGCCGTTTCTCGGAGGTATCGGCACACGCACCGCAATCGTGGCGCTGGTACTGTACGCATTGCTGCCCATTCTACGCAACACTTACGTGGGCCTTACGGGCGTTGATCCAGCGATTCTGGAGGCGGCCGAAGCCATGGGCATGACCGAAGATCAAATTCTTTTTCGCGTGCGCCTTCCTCTGGCCAGCAGTTTTATTCTTGCCGGGATTCGCACCGCAACCGTCATCACCATCGGCGTTGCAACGATTGCCGCCGCGATTGGCGCGGGGGGCCTCGGGACATTTATTTTTCGCGGAGTAGCGATGGTCAGCGACGCCGTCATCCTGGCAGGCGCAATACCTGCCGCGCTGCTGGCGCTGCTGGCCGACTTTCTTCTCGGTTTGCTGGAACGCCGTCTGCGGGTCGCGTGACGAGGTGCATGGGATGAAACGTTTTGTTTGTGCGATTCTCTTGTTCGTCGCATGGAATTCCAGCGCCTGCCACTCTTCCTCCCGGCCGCAGCTGGTCATCACTTCGAAGTTTTTTACGGAACAAGTCGTGCTCGCCGAGTTGCTGGCGCAGCATATCGAGGCGCACACTGGTATTCACGTTGAGCGCAAAGCGAACCTTGGCGGAACGCTGCTGGTACAAAAAGCCATGCTCAGCGGGGATGTCGACCTTTACGTCGAATATACGGGCACTGCCCTGACAGCGGTTCTAGGAGAAGAGCCGCGCGGCGATTCGAACGCCGTGTACCAGCGCGTGAAGCAGGAATACGCGCAGCGTTTTGCGCTCGAAGTTACGGAGCCGCTGGGATTTGCCAATTCGTTTGCCATGGTGGTGCGCGGCGAAGATGCGCGCCATCAGCATCTCGCGACAATGTCCGACATTGCGCCGCTGGCGCCGCATTGGCGTGCCGGCGTAGGCTATGAATTTCTCGAACGCTCCGACGGGTACCGCGGCTGGACCGAACGTTACGGCTTGAATTTTGCCAAGCCACCAAGCGTGCTCGACCTTGGTTTGCTCTATCGTGCCTTAGCGGAGAAGAAGGTGGACATCGTCGCCGGAAATTCCACCGATGGCCTGATTGATGCTCTGGGTTTTATTCCGTTGAAGGACGACCGCCATTACTTTCCGCCCTACGACGCAGTACCGGTGGTTCGTCGCGCGGCGCTGGGAAAATTTCCGCAGTTGCGCGGCGCTCTTTCCGATCTGGCGGGGAAAATGTCGGAAGATGAGATGCGCCATCTGAATCGCCAGGTGGATGCCGACCAGCGCGATGTCGCCACCGTGGTACGGGAATTCCGTGCGGCCAAAGGCTTGTAGAAAATTGCCTGGCGATCGAGAATTGCGCCTCGCTGTTCCTTCGTTTCGCTGTCTTGATCAGGTTGCCCGTCACACCGAGCCAATGCTAGAGTCCAACAGAACCCGTTGCCGAGGAAAATCATGGCGATTCCGCAAGATTTGCTGGAGATGCTGGTCTGCCCGCTGTGCAAAGTGCCAGTCAAGTTGCTCGATGATCAGAGTGGCTTGAAGTGCTCCGCGTGCCGCAGAGTGTATCCGGTACGTGATGACATTCCTGTGATGCTGCCGGAAGAAGCTTCGATTGCAAAAGAATAGTTCGGCGCAAAGGAAAATGTTTTGAGCACGCTACCAGTCGCCGAATCACTGCCTCGCCTCAAGCGCTTGCTGCCTCGGCTCAAAGGCCGCTGGATCGGTGTGCTTGGCGATCTGATGCTCGACCGCTATTTGTGGGGAACAGCGACGCGGCTGTCGCCGGAGGCAGCCGTTCCGGTCGTGGATTTTGCCGAGCAGAGCGAATGTCTTGGCGGCGCCGGGAACGTTGCAGCAAATCTGGCCGCGCTGGGCGCGCACGTCGCGGCATTTGCCGTTGTCGGAGAAGATGAACCGGCCCGCGCCTTGCGCGCATGCCTGCGCGCTGCCGGAATTGCCGATGCCGGAGTCATCGCGGGCAAATCGCGTGTAACCACCGTCAAGACCCGAGTCATTGCGCGTCATCAACAAATTGTTCGCATTGATCACGAGCGGAGCGAGCCGGTCGCAGCGCCTCTGGAAGAAAAAGTCTTTCGCCAGTTGGTATCGGCGCTTAAGAAACTCGATGGCCTGGTGCTTTCCGACTACGACAAGGGCTTGATCACCGATGCGTTTGCCGATCGAGTGCTCAGCGCTTGCCATCACTTGAAAGTTCCCGTTTTTGTGAAGCCGAAAACGTCACGGTTGTATGCCTATCGCGGCGCGCGGGTGATTGTGTGCAACGCCAAGGAGGCGGGATTTTTTGTCACGCGCGCTTTGCAGGACGAAAAATCGTTTGCAGAAGCTGGCCGCGCGCTTCTCGCGCACTTTGGTTGCAGCGCTGTGGTCATCACCCGCGGCGAAAAGGGCATGAGCATTTTCGAAGAAGCGTCGCCACGCCATATCACAATTCCAGCAACAAGCTTTGAGGTTACCTACGCGCGAGTAGGCCGGTCGGGCATTGAGCGCGGCGTGACTGGGCGCCAGGTCTTCGACGTCACCGGCGCAGGCGATACGGTGTTAAGCGTACTCTCGCTCGCCGTCGCCGCTGGAGCTGCGCTCCCTGATGCCGCCGTGCTCGCAAACACTGCCGCCGGGGTGGTAGTGGGAAAGCTGGGCACGGCAAGCGTTACCGTGCCTGAGCTCGCTCACGCTCTGGATGACCTCAATCGCTAGTATTGCGGTATTGTTTTTGAGAATTTCTAAAACGATGGCGGGAAACTGAACGATTTGTCGTCGGACTTCACCCAAACGTTCAACTGTTTTGTGCGCCGGCTCTTCTCGACATCGGATTTATCCGGGAGCGGGGAGAACGGACTGACCTCGATGGTCAGAATCACACCGTTGGAGCCTTTTCCCGAGTTTGCTTTTACGATGGAGTAGCTTTTCACCGGTCCGTAATAGCCTTCCGGTCCCCAGTCCGCCATGAAATCGCCGATCTTGTAGCTCTCCGACGGCTTCCACAAGTCATACGCTTGCTTCGCGTTGCCCGCGACCAACGCATCGAGGAAATGTTCGGCCGCGCGCTTCTCCGGGTAATAGCGAAACGCGAAGTACAGTATGACCGCCAGCGTTATCAGCAGCGCGACGCCGGTATACGTAAGAGCTTTATATTTATTGGAAGATTCGGGAGGCGGTGAGAGGAGCGACATTTTCTCTGAACTGCGATTTTCGCAGCTTCTTTATCCTAACAAACTCCGGCGGCACAGAACAAAGGTTGCGTGTGTGGTCATCGAACACGGACGAAGAGAAGAGAGATTCCTCACTACGCTGCGCTCCGTTCGGAATGACGATCGGCTTGCAAGGCGCGACACGGACTTAGACACCGCGATCAGGCTTCCAGTGCCCCGCCTGCGCCCTCCGGCAGTTCAATTTCATACTTGGTACGGGCTTTTTCCTGGTGAACTTCGAGAGCCAGCGTAATCAAGCGATCGATCAATTCGCGAAAGGGAATTCCCGTAGCTTCCCACAACTTTGGATACATGCTGATAGAAGTAAAGCCGGGGATGGTGTTCACTTCGTTCAAGTAAAGCTTGCCGCCTTTTTTCTCCAGGAAAAAATCCACACGGGCCATGCCCAGCAGTTCCAGGGTTCGAAACGCCGTGACCGCCAGTGCCTGAATTTTCTTGATTTGCGCCGGCTTCAGCTTTGCCGGAATGATCAGCGCCGTTCCTTCTTCCAGATACTTCGCGGTGTAGTCGTAAAATTCGCGATGCGGCACGATTTCGCCCGGTACCGACGCCTTCGGATCGTGGTTGCCAAGCACCGAGACTTCGATTTCCCGCGCACTCACTGCGCGTTCGACCAGTATCTTCATCGCAAATTCCGATGCCAGATCAAGTGCCGGCGCCAGCTCTTTTTCCGAATGTACCTTGCTCATTCCTACAGACGAGCCAAGCGCTGCCGGTTTCACAAACAGCGGATAGCGAAACTTCTTCTTAATTTGTTTTTGTACGCTTACAGGATCGCGCTCCCAGTCAGCGCGATACACGGTCTCCCACGGCACCACGGGAATTTTTGCCTGCAGCAGCAATCGCTTCGCGACATCTTTGTCCATGCCAATGGCCGAGCCCAGCACTCCTGCTCCCACGAAAGGCAGCCCCGCCAAATCCAACAACCCCTGGATGGTTCCGTCTTCACCGTAGGTTCCGTGCATCACCGGAAAGACCACATCCAGCTTCTGCCCCATTTCGCTGCGATCCAGTGGAATCAATGCCGCATCGGTAGGATCAGCCGCCATCACCACCCGCCGCCCGCCCTTCAATACCTCCGGCAGCAGCTTCTGCGCGGCACTGCCAATCAGCCAGTGGCCTTCCTTCGATATTCCAATCGGCACCGCTTCATATTTATCCGGATCCAGCCCGCGAATCACCGAAGCCGCCGAGGCCAGCGAAACTTCATGCTCGCCGCTCCGCCCGCCAAACAAAACTCCAACGCGCAGTCGTTTCTGGTTGTGTGTCATGAGAACCCGTGGGGTGAACCGCGCGGATGCAGGTTCGCAGTTGACCGTTCACAGTTTACCGTCCAAAGACTGATTGCTCGGAAGTTGTCTAGGATGATGCGTACAAGTAGGAAAGTGCCGCTGGCGGGAAACCCAAAAGCACGGAAGGCAGAGGATCATGATTCTCAGGCGACATCGCAACGGCAGTTTTTATTTTGGAAAATGTGTGGCCAGGAATGTGGGTTATCGCCGGCAAGTACAAACATACTGCGGCGACAGCTCGGAACAGACGCATGCAAGTATCCTCAGAGGAAAATGTTTTGCATAGTAACGCGAATTCCAAGAACGCGGTTAGGCCTTGAGACAACTTTTTGTTTACCAGACGGGTACAGAAATCAATGCGGCGGTTTCGAACACACTCCTGCAGGAAAAAAGTCGGCGGCTACAAAATCTTCTGCCCGAGGCCGGAGAGGACGAGTCCGACACCTAGCAGGGCGGTGCGCTCCTGCTCGTCGATTACGGGATTGATTTCGACTACGTCGAGACGAATTCTCCCGGCGGTTCATGTCGCCATGCGCATCCAGTCAGACCTAGCCGATTTATTTTTTTGTCCTTGCGAAAATGGGAAGCCATGCCGGGTGCCAGATGTGCGAATCCTAAAGAGAATATTCGCCGTGGAGGAGTTCGACGGCGTGGCCGCCGACGCGGACGTCTGTGACTTTGTCTCCCTGTTTAGCGGCGTGGGTGAAGATGTGGCTGGGGCGCTTCATTTCGACGCCTTGTTCGATGTGCATGGTTCGTGCGGAAGGCGACAGACCGTAGCGGACGAGCCAGGAGGTGGCACATCCGGCCGCAGATCCGGTGGCGGCATCCTCGCCGCCAGGTCCGTCCGCGAAAAGGGCGCGTGATCGATAGCTGATCTTGGAGTCCTGCGTGTCGGCGGTGAGGTAATAGAAACCGGTGAGCACAGGCTCGCGGGAAAAATATTCCTCGATTTTCTTGAAATTCGGGCGCAAGGACTGCAGCGCGGCGAGCCGTTTAATGAGCACAATCGCAAACGGCAAGCCCGTGGAGACGGTTTGAATCGGCGCGCCTTCGTGGATGTCTTCCAGCCTTAGGCCGGTGAGTGCGGTGACAGTAGCGCGATCATGGGTGACTGCGAAAATCGGATCGACCTGATGCATTTCGCCGAAGATCTGGCCGATTTCGTCGCTGTGAAAAGCGACTGGAATTTTTCCGACTTTGAGATCGAGAAAGATTTCCTGTCTTTCATTGCCGGCGGATTTGTTCGCCGCGGTTTGCAGATTGCGCAGCACCGTGGCCGTACCGAGTGTGGGATGCCCGCCGAATGGAATTTCCTGTTCTGGAGTGAAAATCCGGACTTTGATGCCCTGTTCGCGTTCGATGGCAGGATCGCGCGGGAGAACGAAAGTGGTTTCCTGAAGGTTGGTTTCGCGGGCAATGGCTTGCATTTCGCCATCGGAGAGGCCGCGAGCGTCCGGGAAAACGGCAAGCGCATTGCCTGCAAGACGGCGCGAAGTGAAAACGTCGATTTGCACGAAGCGGTATTTGCGTTCGCCAGATGATTCTGGAACTCGCAACGAGGTGAAAGGCGGGCCAGCTATCGCGGCAGCCGCGCTGATGCTTCCGGCTTGAAGAAATGTACGACGGGTGGTTTTCACGGGCTGGACCTCGATTGGGGAAATGTAGCACACAAGGGATCAACCATCAGCCGCTCATACGAACGGCAGGAGTTTTCGCGCGTTTAATAAAACTGAAAAAACCGCCCGCCGCGGACGGCGGCCGCTACAAATTCATTAGAGAGGAACCGGTCTGAAAGACCGGCCACTACAATTGCAAGAGAAATCGCTGTCCTTTGACTTCGATGGAGAAATCTACAGGATTTTTTGGCCGAGGCCGGAGAGGACTAGTTCCACACCTAGTAGCGCGGTGCGGTTGTGTTCATCCAGGATGGGATTGATCTCAACCACTTCGAGAGAAGTCATGGCTTCGGAGTCGGCGATCATTTCCATGGCGAGATGGGCTTCGCGGTAGGTGACTCCGCCGCGGACTGGCGTGCCCACTCCGGGCGCGTCGGTCGGGTCCACGAAGTCCATATCCAGGGAGACGGCGACGCCGTCGGTATCATCCATCGCGTACTTTAAGGCGTCGGCCATCACTTCGCGCATCCCGCGCTCGTCAATATCGCGCATTGTAAAAACATGAATGCCGGACTTCTTCACAATCTTGCGCTCCTGCGCATCCAGGTCGCGCGCACCCACAATTACAATGTTTCCCGGCTCGGCCTTTGGTTTGAATCCGCCAAGCATCACCAGTTCATCCGCGCCGTAGCCCATAATCGCGGCCAGCGGCATACCATGCACGTTTCCCGAGGGCGAACTCTCCGGCGTGTTCATATCGCCATGCGCGTCCAGCCACAAATAGCCAATCTGCTTTTTTTCATTGCGAAAATGGCCAGCCACTCCGGCGGCGACGCCTGCCGCAATGGAGTGGTCTCCACCCAGCACCAAGGGCAGGAATCCTTCGGTGAGCGATTTGTCCACGCTCTTGGCAATGTCCTGGCAAGTTTCGGCAATTTCCTGCAGGTACTTTGCGCGTTTTTCGCCGACTGGCATTTCTTCCGGCTGCTTCACTTCGAGGTTGCCGATATCCTCGACGGTGTGGCCCAGCTTCTTGATCGCGGCTTGCAGCCCTGCGCCGCGGAGCGCCGACGGCCCCATATCCACGCCGCGGCGGCTTTGGCCCAGGTCCATGGGCACACCAATGATGCGAACTTTTTGTGGCATATGAGGAAACTCCATTTAGTGACCAGAGATCAGCGACCAGAAAAGCCGCCCGCCTCGGAAGGCGGCCGCTACGAACCAGGCGGGTCAACTACACGGTGACTCGCTGATGATTTATGACTGTGGCCCGCGGCTAAACCGGCCAACGGTCACAGTTCACCAGTCACATAATGACTGCTCATTCTGGAAATGCATGCAAAATCCACGACACTGCAGGAAGGCCAAGTTACCCGGATTAAGGATACACCCTGTAAATCATTCGCGGAAACGGGATAACCTCGCGTATGTGCTCGGCGCCGCAAATCCAGGCCACGGTGCGCTCTAGTCCGAGCCCAAAGCCAGAATGTGGCACGCTGCCGAAACGCCGCAAGTCCAGATACCACTGAAAAGCCTCTTGCGGTAAGTCGTGTTCTTTCAATCGTTTAACCAGCAAGTCGTAGTTGTGGATACGCTGGCTGCCACCGATGATCTCCCCGTAGCCTTCCGGCGCAATCATGTCGAACGCCAGCGCCAATTCTGGTCGTTGCGCATCTGGCTGCATGTAAAAGGCCTTGATCGCTGTTGGATAGTGGTGAATCAAAACCGGGCGGTCGAACGAACTCGATACGATGGTTTCCTCGTCTCCGCCAAAGTCATCGCCAAACTTTGCTGGATTCCCGTTCTTATTCAGCACCGCAACCGCCTCTTCGTAACTGATGCGCGGAAAGGGCGGCTTTACGTTTTCCAGCTTGGTAGTGTCACGCTTCAGAGTTTCCAGCTCGCGCTTCTTGTTCTTTACGACGCCTTGCACAATCGCGCTGACCAGCCCTTCCGCCAGCGACATCGCCTCTTCAAACTCCACAAACGCCGCTTCCGGTTCGAGCATCCAAAATTCCGTCAGGTGCCGCCGCGTCTTCGATTTTTCCGCCCGAAACGTCGGCCCAAATGTGTACACCTTGCCAAGCGCCATGGCGATGGCTTCTGCGTACAGCTGCCCGCTCTGTGTGAGGTACGCTTTCTGATCATCGATATAGTTCACTTCGAACAGCGTGGAAGTGCCTTCGCACGCCGCCGGCGTAAACATCGGCGCGTCGGTCAGCGTGTAGCCCTGTCCATCCATGAATTCCCGCGCCGCGCGAATCGCTTCGGCGCGAATCCGCAGAATCGCCGCCTGCCGCGGCGTTCGTATCCACAAATGCCGCTGATCCAGCAGAAAATCCACGCCATGATCTTTCAATTGAATTGGATACGGCGTCTCTTCGGCAATTTTTTGCAGCACCTGCACGGCCGTCACGCCCATCTCGTAGCCGCCCGGCGCCCGCTGCTCCGCGCGAATCTTTCCGCCAACGATCACGCTCGATTCCTGCGTCAAACCTTTCAGCGCGGCAAAGGCTTCGGGATTCTCCTTGAGCGAAACTACGCCCTGAATTACACCCGTCCCATCGCGAAAAATCGGAAACAATAATTTCCCCGACTCGCGCAAGTTATACAGCCAGCCCCGGATCGTCACTTCCTGGTCGTCGTATTTTGCCGCCTGCTCAATCGTGATCGTGATCATAGTCGGTTTCGTCGTCCTGTCGGCAAACCAGCAGTTTATCAGATTCGATAAAGCCATTCTTTGTCCAGGAATCTCCTTGTACCCCGTTCGGGCCTTTGAAACGTCGCACAGGTATATCCCCGGTGGTGTACGGTCGCTAGACGTACCTTGCGTCGACACCTGTTCATTCGAAGATTTAGGAGGAATCACGACGATGAAGATTCGCTTCGCAGTTCCGTTGGCGCTGGCACTCTTCGTGACGCTGCCCGCGCTTGCGCAACGTGGGGAAGAGCATCACGATGTTCACGCCAATCAAGGCCATATTCCGCAGGCAGCGCCGCCTCACCGCGACGTCCATGCTAAACCTGAAGCGGAACGTCACGAAGGTGGCCGCGTTAACAGCGTTCCGCACGTGAACAACGATCATTGGTATGGGCACGATGCGCCGAACGACCGGCGTTACGTCATCGCGCATCCCTACGAACATGGGCGTTTCGAACATTTTGGCCCATCATACCGCTACCACGTGGAGCGGTTTGACCGTGATCATCACCGCTTCTGGTTCCCAGGCGGGTTTTCCTTTGAGATCGCCTCATTTGATTGGTCTCTCGCCGGCGATTGGTGCTGGGATTGCCCGGGCGATAATTTTGTCGTGTACGACGATCCCGACCATCCCGGATGGTATCTGGTGTACAACTCTCAAACTGGCGTCTATGTGCATGCCCAATACATGGGTTCGTAACCAGGACTCCGCAAGCTAGCTCATCCGAAGAACGCCTCGGCAGCAGTTTCAACCGCTTCGCGGCGTTTTCAATTAATTGCGCAACTCTCCGCGTTATTTCTCCTGTTTGCTTTTTTTTCACGGCTTTTGAAGCAAAAAGTACCGGCCCTTATTTCTCCGCTCCCGGCACAATCGCATAGCTCACAAACGCCAGACTTTTGCTATCAGGCGACCACGAGGGCACGTTATTCGTTCCTTGACCGCCAAATAATTTTGCCAGCACTTTGATCTTTCCATCCGAAAGCGGCAGCAGTCGCAGCAGCACATCTTTATTTTCAGGATGCCCGTTCACCGATTTATCGAAACTCAAAAATACCATCCACTTTCCATCCGGCGAAATATGCGGAAACCAATTATTGTAATCGTCGGAAAAAACCTGTGTCTGTTCGCTGCCATCCGCCTTCATCCGCCAGATCTGCATGTGCCCGGTGCGCTCGGAATTGAAGTAAATGTATTGCCCGTCGGGCGAATATTCCGGCCCGTCATCGAGTCCCGGCGCTGTCGTCAGTCTCTTCTCCTCGCCACCTTCCACTGGAATTGTATAAATGTCAAAATCGCCGTTGCGTTGCCCGACAAACGCTAAAGCTTTTCCGTCGGGCGACCAGCCATGCCAGTATGACGGCGAATTTTTGGTAAGCCGTCGCGGCGTTCCTCCACCCGTCGGAACTACATAGACGATGGACTTGTGCTCCTCCTGTGATTGGTCGCTGATCGCCAGGAGCGTGCTGTCCGGCGAAATTCCATGGTCGTTGTTGCACTTATTAGCAAATCCGGTGTCGATCGTCTCCGGCGTTCCGCCATTTACCGGTAGCCGCAAAATCTTTCCCTCGCGATTGAACAAAAACGCCCTGCCGTCACGCGTCCAGTTCGGTGCTTCGAACCGCCCCGCGGAAATGTACACCGCTGTGCGATCCCCCGAATCGATAGGCACGGTTTCTAGAACGCTATAAAGTGTGGCTGCCGCGGGCTTGGCGGCAACATTGACCGGCACTGTCGTTATCTCTACATTAGAAAAAACGGCTCGTTCCACAGCGCCCTTGTCGTGGCTGCACACGCCGATTCCCACGTAAAAAGGTTCTTTCAGTTCGATCTTGGGAGAGCCTGCAGCCATTTCAAATTTGCCATTCGGCCCAACCAGCCACATCGTAAAATACGCGCCGTGCTTCTCAATGCGCACGCTCTTCGGCGCGGCCACCATCAATTGCACTTCTTGCGTCGCCCCGCCTTTCTCATCGCGAAACTGCAACGCCGTCAATCCGTTGCCATGCAACGCTACATCCGCGTACACCGAATCCGCATCCAGGCTCTGCCGTATCATCAGTACCGCTTTGCGGTGAGGATTTCCACCGTTTCCCAAAAATGAAATGTCCGCCGAGAGCGCCACGTCACCAGACATCTTTTTCCACGCAAACTGAAATGCATCCGCGGCAAGCCACATGTTTTCGCCGCTACCCGCAATCGTGTAACTCTTCTTCGCCGAGTCGTACTCCACGGCACCTGTCAGGACCGCGCCGACGTTAGCGTGAGATTCAAAAATTCCCACTGGAGTAGCTTGCTGCGCGGAAGCACTGTTCAGTTCCATTGAACCGACTTCCTCCAGCCGATATTTCGTGCCGTCGGAGTGTGAAAGTAAGAATACAAGCCTCTCAATCTTCGGATCGTCCGGCAAGTAAAGCCCAAAGGTCACCTTGGGGAACACATAGCCTTCCATTCTCTGAGCTGGTTTCGTGTGCAGGGATTCTGGCGGCTGGTAGGGCGAACCGGGTCCAACTGTAAGCCCTCGAACTTCTCCATTTCTCGTGACTGCCGCCGTAACTAGTGTCATCTCACTTAGCGTCAAGGTGCTGCTGCGGGAATTTCCTCGAACATTCTGTTTTCGGTCAAGCAGAACAAAACTCTTGGAGAGTGACCGTTCCGGGACGGCCCCGCTCCACAGAGGATGCTCGCTGCCCGGAATCAAATCCCACTCTATGCGAAGTTCTTGGTGCGTGGATAAACCGCTTTGATAGCGCATGATGCTCCAAACGGTCGGGGTGTCCGAAGGAAGAGTGAACCCGCCTGCTTGAAGGTGGCTTGCTCCGATTTCCCATGCAAGTTCTTCCGTCTGAGCCTCGGCAATACATGCGCTGGGTGTCGCGGACCCATGCACGAGGAGCGCTGCAATGCTAAACGCCGCCAGAAAATGATCAAATAAGACTCTCATTCGGCAGTCTCCTTTTGCGACTTCAGCAAGTTCTTCCTGTTCGGCTTTAGTCGTGCGGGCAGAGCCACATTTCCAAGCGCAAGCGACGAATTCGTCGAATCCTTATGGATGAGCGATGGATTGGACACCGCGTCGTTTGCGGAAGTGCCTACAAGGCGGGAGTTCACGGCAGGAATCGTATCACCATGCGGATGCGAATTTGTCGAAAGCGGCGCGGGCGGCAGCGAGTTGCCCTGCTGAGAACGGCGCATCCGGGCCGAATTTTTCCTTTAGTTCTAGCACAATCGGAATGTTTCCGACCGGCGTGGTCTTCAGTAACGGAATCGCCGCGCCCCAGTCAATCGTCCCGTCGTACGGCGGCAGATGTTCGTCTTTATCCCCGTGATTATCGTGCAAGTGCACTGACGCGACCAGATCACGCAGCGGACCAAAACTTTTTTCAAGTCGTTCTTCTGCAGGGCCATCCGCTAAATTCGCATGGCCAATATCGAAATTAAATCGCAGGCCCGTCAACCGCGTTTCATCCACAAACGCCCGCAAGTATGCCGGATCGCCCATTTCGCTGGTGGTGTTTTCCACTGTCAGGGTCACTCCAGCATGGTGCGCATGCAGAACCAGATGCTCCAGTGAACTGAACGCCGCATCGCGTTTGCGTGGATCGGCGGTCTCGCGCGACCCGCCCATGTGCAGCACCATCCTCGAGAACGGCAATTCTTCCGAAACATCAATCGCACGCTTGAACTCGTCCATGGCCTCAATGCGCCGCACCCGTTCGACCTCGCAGATCGACAACGGCGTGCCGCTTTCGCGCGTGGCGCTCATGTCTTTGCTGGTCGGCGCGTGCAACGAACTCAGCGTTATGCGGTTGGCTTCCAGCGCTGATTTCAGCGCCTGAATTTCCTGCTTTGATCCGTAATCGAAATGCGCGCGCGAACAAAAAACTTCCAGCCCCGAGAATCCGTGTTCGGAGATTTGCGCCAACAACTCATACGTCAATTTGCGCGAAACAAATAGGTACGTGGACAGAATTTTCTGCATGGTGGCTTGGGCTCGCCGTTCGAGTGTAAGTTCGGGGGCTGGATTGCGCCGTTAGTATCCCACGGCCGAGCCCTCATCGCGAGGGTCTGCCGCGCCTAATCTTTCTCCAGTTTTCGAATCAATACCTATGGCGTTCACCAGGCCAATGTGCCCCCGGCGCTTGGTGGCGTGTCCCATGGCGTTCAATCCCTGTTCCAGCGAAGGCGGAAACTGCTGCTCCATCAAAATTCGATCCGGCATCCACTGATGATGGAATCGCGGCGCATTGATCGCGGTTTGCGCGTCCATCCCTAGCCGCATCCAGTTAATCACCGTCAGCAATACCGCGGAAATAATAGTTGGCCCGCCCGGTGATCCGGTCACGAAACTCAATTTTCCATCGCGTAACAAGATGGTTGGTGTCATCGAACTCAGAGGCCGGTGGCCTGGCGCAATGGCGTTCGCATCAGACTGAATCAATCCAAACAACGCGTTCGGCACTCCCGGCTGCGTCGTAAAATCGTCCATTTCGTCATTCAGTAAAAATCCAGCGCTGGAAGTTACGTGCGATCCGTAACTGTCATTCAAAGTAGTGGTGCTGGCAACGGCGTTTCCCGCGGCGTCCACCACGGAAAAATGTGTGGTATGCGGACCATCGTCCAAGCTGATTTCAACAGAGGCGCGGTTGCGCGCTTCCTCGCCGCAGATATGCGGTTCTCCGGCATGAATGACTTTGCTGGATGAAGCGCGTTTTGGATCAATCGTCGCGGCCAATTCCGTCCCGTAACATCCGCTGATCAATCCATCCACCGGCACTTTGCAGAAATCGGGATCGGCCAGATACGCCGCGCGATCGGCGAACACCCGGCGCATGGTTTCCGAAACCATATGAACGCTCTCCAGATCGTCCCATCCCTTTATCGGGAAGGTCTTAAGAATATTCAGCGCTTCGATCATGGCCACTCCACCGGAACTAGGTGGTGGAGAAGACAAGACTTCCCAGTTGTGCCCGTCGATCAAATATTTGGCACGTAGCACTTCGCGTGCTTTTGGTTGGTAGCGCGCTAGATCATCCATGGTGATTAGGCCACCCAGCGCCGTCATATCGCTCACCACCATGCGCGCCGTTTCTCCGCGATAGAATTCGGCCGCGCCATTTTTTGCGATGCGTTTTAACGTAGCGGCCAGTTCCCTCTGGCGCAATGTTTCGCCCGGCTTATACATTTCGCCGTTTTTCAGGAATATGCTGCTGCTGATCGAAAATTTCTGCAGGTCCCGTTTTTCTTCCAGGAATTCATGCGCCAGCTTGGCGCTTACCGGATAACCATTTTCCGCAAGACGAATCGCTGGCGCCATCACGTCCGCCAGTTTCAGCTTTCCGTATGTTTTTAGGGCAAGCTCCAATCCGGCCACGGTTCCGGGAACTGCCACGGATTTGTATCCGATCACGGAAGCAACTTCATCCAGTTTGCCGTCCGGCTTGATGTACATTCCCCGCGTCGCTTTGCCCGGAGCGACTTCACGGTAATCAAGAAAACTGCTGCGGCCATCCGCCATGCGCACCAGCATGAATCCCCCGCCACCAATATTCCCCGCCGCCGGTTCCACCACTGCGAGTGCAAACGCCGTTGCCACTGCGGCGTCAACCGCGTTGCCGCCGCGCTGCAGAATTTCTACTCCCGCGCGCGAAGCCAGTTCTTCATCCGTGGTCACCATGCCGTGCGCGCCGCGCACAGCTTCTTTTGGCCAGGATTTTTCCGAATCCGCGCGCGCTTTGTATTCCGCGGCATCTTGAGCACGTACTTCCGGAATAAAAGTGAATGTTAAAAGGAAAAAACTGGCAGAAAGTGGGAGAGCAAATCGGCGATTCATGATTTCGAAAAATTCCTATTCGCGTCTGCGGCTAGTTTTCGGCAAGGAATTCCACGATGTCCGGCCCGGGCAGGATGCCGGCATTAGTTCCGCGCGTGATGAGTTCTTGTACGGCGTGTTTACCTTTTTCGCCGTAGCCAAGAGTCCATTTGTTGACGTACATGCCGACGAACTGGTCGGCGAGTTCGGTTTCCATGTCGCGGGCGAACTGCATGGCGTATTTCAGAGCGTCCTCGCGATGGTCGAGGCCGTAGGACACACTGTCGCGAATGGTTTTGGAAATCAGGCGGCCGAGATCCGGGCCCAGCGCTTTGCGGACAGCATTGCCGCCAAGCGGAAGCGGCAAACCGGTTTGTTCTTGCCACCAGACGCCGAGGTCGAGAACCCTGTGCAGGCCCATTTTCCCGTACATCAATTGACCTTCGTGAATCAGCAAACCGGCGTCGACCAGTTGGTCCCGCACGGCGTCGAGAATTTTGTCGAAGGGCATAACCACAGATTCAAAATTCGGTTCGTAAAGTTTCAGCGAAAGATAGGCAGTAGTTTTAAGGCCGGGCACGGCAATACGTTTGCCTTTGATGTCTTCCTTCTTCATGGATTTGGCGGCGACCACCATGGGGCCATAGCCTTCGCCGAAACTGGCGCCGCAATCGACAAGAATGTATTTATCGCGGATGAAAGGGTACGCAGCAAAGCTTACGGCGGTGACGTCATAAGTTTCGGTGAGTGCGGCTTCGTTCAAACTTTGAATGTCGGACAGCACGTGTGTGTACTTGTAGCCCGGAGTGGGGAGCTTGTGCGTGGCCAGCGCGTAAAACATAAATGCATCATCAGAGTCCGGAGAATGAGCGAGTTTTATTTCGACAGTTTGTTCGCCGGATTTAAGCGTTGCAGTGGGTGAAGACATGGTCGTGATGGTTCCTTTTGCCTTTGTACCTCAGGGTTTGCAAATACAAACCCTGAAAGCCGAGGCTGGCCGGCGACGGAAAAGACGCCTCTCCCCAACAGAGCGATGCCAGAAGCTGGAAGGAGAGGACCGGGGCTACGTCGGAGACTTGCGTGGCGTGGTGCCGGGTCTTTTTGTCTGCGGAAGGAAGATTAGCACAAGAGCGCCGGAGCGAGCCAGCGTTGCAAGGTACGGTTGCGAGCACAGCCGAGATTGGCGACATCAAAGCGTGACGAAATTGGAGCTTACAGTTGCCTCAAGCCTCTTGTCCCTCTTTAGCCATTTCAGGGCGTTTTCGAGAGCTACAGTCGGATCGGCGATGGTCGAGGCGATATCTGTTGTAGTGGCAGACTGGCCGGGATGATTAGTGCCGCCTGCGGAACATCCTGATAACCCTGGCCTTGGCGAACCACGGCGTAAGGGGACTTGGAGGTTTCCAGGACGACGTAGTCGGTTCGGGCGCGGACTTGACCAGACGGTCTGAGACGAATTGTGGTGCTCATCAAGCTGACGTTTTTGACATTTGAGTTTCCACCGGGCATCCCGCCGGTCGACCGTAGATTATTGAAGTGGTCGATCCCAACTTTCGTTAGTTCTGCGCCGGTAAGGCCTTCGCTCCAGAGAATGATGTAGTTGGGATCTTTATCGTCAGCGCACAGGCCCTTAAATTTCTTGGGCCCATCGTGGTCTCCAAGTGTCCTTACGGCTATGTGGTCCTCCAGGCTGAGAAAGTTCGACGAGTCGTCTGAAATAGGAGACTCAAACTATTGGCGATGCGCCAGTTACAGAAAGTATCAGATAGATAACAAGCCGAAAGTCCGGGACGAAATTGAAGTTGAGGAAATTGAGGGCAGAGGAGACGTTATCCGGTGATTTTATCGCTATCGGCGCATACGATTGAGTTCCGGATCTGTTGCGCGTGGGGATGAAGCTCGAGTGCAGCGCGGGATGAGGATAGCGGGAAGGCGCTGGGAAAAAGTGCGGAAATGAGGTACAACGCGTTGCGCGCAGGGAAGCGCGTGGCGTAGCGTGTCGAGCGAGACGCAGAAGCGGGGCAGGATGGCGGGAAACGATGCAGCGAGTTCGGCGAGGGAATTTCGAGTGCAGCGGAGAGAGTCCGAGGATTGCACGGTGGTGGAATGTTTTGGGCGGCTGAGCAGCGAGAATGTGCCGCTGCTGAAGGACGCGATGCGCGAGGCGTGCGAGAGAAAAGGGCGAATCGTGCTGGATTTGAAGGAAGTCCCGATGATGGATAGTTCGGGACTGGGGGCGGTGGTGACGCTGCACGTTTCGGCGCGGACGCGGGGCTGCAGGTTGGAAGTGGTGAACGCGAGCAAGCAGATTTTGGAATTGTTCAGCGTGATGAATGTGCTGTCGTTGTTCGAAGCGACGGGGCGCTTCGGCGGCAGGTTGATGTGAATTTTGAGGATTTCAAAGGGTTTGGGGGCTTGGCGTTCATACGAAAGCACATTCCTCACCTCCAAAGGGCGGCGGGTTCGGAATGGCACACACAATGAATAACAGATCACCTCGGACCTCCGGCGCTCGGGCGGAGTGCCGCTACGTACCCAGCCGTTTACCTTGGCGGGCTCCAAGTAGAGCCCGCACCCGGTGAATTCGAATGAACAAAATGCTCAGTAATCGATGCCCCTAATGTACTGGCTCGTTGGCACTGCCGGGAAGCGATTGGGATTCGTCTGCATCAGCAGGACGGCGAGTTGGTCCGAGGTTCTGGCGTGGCCGCCTTCTTGGGTGCCCACAATAACTGTCTGGTTGCGAATGCCAGCTCAACCGGTCGATGCAACACCATCCAATGTGTTGATTTGACACTGCTTCCCCGGGAGAAGCGATCTGTTTGTCTGTACTCGGTCAAAACCTAACCAGGGTAGTGTTCCGGATGATCTAGCCCTAGAGAGCGATTTAGCCTTTGTTTTCAATGCAAGTCGGGTTCGACCTGAGTGTTGCGTCGACCCGTTGAGACCACCCAGGAAATCGGACATGCCGGCGGTGAGCCGATCAGAATTATCCATGTGCACCTTGACGTCGTGTACGAATTGATTGGTTTGCTCGATGCCGACCTGGATTTGCTGGCTGATCTTGGCATTGATGAACGCGGAATTCCGGCTGTAGTTGGGGAAAATCTCGGGGACGGTCGCTCTTTCTTCGGCCATGATTTTTGGCGGGGCCTGGAAATGAACGGTCACCTGCCAGCTGCCAAATTGTTGCGGCGGAGTGCTGATGCTTTGCGCTACCAGAGATTGCGGTCCGCTGCCGTCGGGCATGGTCTCAGAATCGCGCCGCGCGGCGACTGCAAAGGTCAAACACCTACCAGAAGCATTGGGTGCTGACCTCCAAGAGGAGCCCACTCAGCCCTGGCGGGGAGCGGAGCTAATGGTTTTGTACTATTCCGAAGGGGAGGGGAAAGAAATAAGGTTACGCAAATTTGTGAGTGCAGGGCTCACTGCACTGTCTAAGTGCCACGTCAAACTGCTGAAGACTACTCTGATGCCATGGAGGCGCGCGTGTCGGCACAAAATCCTGCGATGAGTTTGGAAATGGCGAACGTACGAGTCGGCGCTTGGCGAAGCCGGACGATTGCGGTGCTGTTGATGGTGTTGATTGGCTTGGTGTTTTGGGTGGATTCGCGCTATCCGGCGCTGATGAAGAGGTATCACGCGGGGACGCAGGTGAAGGCGGCGGGGGCGCTGACGTTTGGCGCGGTGTATCCGTTGGACCGCACGATGCCGCTGCGGGTGCGGGTATGGCGGACGACGGTGAATTGGCTGGACGCGAACCGGATTGGGATGACGTTTTCGTTCTTGTTCGGGCCGGCCGCGCTGACGTTTTTGGCGATGGTCCCGCGACGGCGGACGGGATCCAAATACTTAAATACTCTGTTTGGGGCAGTGGCGGGAATGCCGATGGCAGTGTGCACGAACTGCGTCGCTCCGATAGCGCGAGGACTTTATGCAGCGGGTATGAGCAGAGAATCGGTGCTGGCGGCGATGTTTGCTTCACCGGCTTTGAATGTGGTGGTGCTGGCGATGACGTTTGCATTGTTTCCAGCAAAGGTGGCCGTATTGAAATTGGCTACGGTGCTGTTTTTGATTTTTGTGTTCGCGCCGGCGGCGGCTTCGCGCGAGGAAGAGAAATCGTATGTGTGCCCGATCGACATACCGATCGCGCAAAGCTGGTGGCAGGCGATCGTCAATGTTGCGCGGTCGTACGGAAAAAGTTTCTGGTACGTCTTTCGCGTGGCGTTTCCCCTGATGATTTTAGCAGCGGTGCTGGGAGCTCTGGTGATCGAGTTGTTGCCGCCACAGGCGATCATCGCGCAGGCGAGCGTCGGCGGAATCGTGCTGGTGGCGCTGGTGGGGGCGTTTTTGCCGGTGCCAATGGCGTTTGACGTGGCGATTGCCTACATCGCGATGACCCATGGAGCGCCGATGCCGTACGTAGTGGCGATCCTTTGCACGTTGGGGATTATCAGCGTGTTTTCGTTGTCGGTGCTGGGAAAAACGATTTCGTGGAGATTGGCGGGTGCGGCGTACGCAACAGTGGCCGCGCTGGGAATTGTGGCTGGCCTGATCGCGCGCGGTTGGTGATGGTTCGCGGCGCGTTGTGGGTTGAAGTCCATCTCGAACATCGACGTCGGTATTTTTGCGGCGAAATTAGGGCCCTTGCCTATTCATCCGTGAAAGGTTTTCCCCTGCTAACTTAGATGTACCCGCCGCTTTCGGAAATCATCATATAGGCGTGCCGCGTCTAGTCCCTTTCATCCGTGAAATTCACCTGTGAGAAGGAGCCGACATGAAAATTGCAGTGGCGATTGCCCGCATTTTGACGGGAGTGATCTTTGTATTTTTTGGATTGAACGGATTCTTGCAATTTCTTAAGGCGCCATTGCCGACCGGACTCGCGGGACAGTTCCTGATGGCGCTTTTCCAGTCGCATTATGTCTGGTTTATTTGCGCGGTGCAGATTGTGGGAGGGGTGTTGCTGCTGGTGAACCGATATGTGCCGCTGGCGTTAGCGTTGCTGGGGCCGGTGATCGTGAATATTATTTTGTATCACCTGCTTTTAGATCCAACGGCGGCGCAGTTGGCGGTGGTGGTGACGATTCTGTGGTTCTTTTTGTTTTACCGCTATCGCGCAAATTTTTCAGGATTGTTTGTGCAGAAGCCTGCATAAGTCCGACGTTTCCCGACCAAGCGGGTAATCCCGAGAACCCTCAGTGAGCCGACCGAATTGTCCAGGCGCGTCAGCTGAGCGCTACTGCTGGCGAACCGGCAAGCGCGGGGCGTGACGGGCTGCCCCGCAATTTGCGGCGCGCCGGCTCTTCGATAAACCGATACACCAATCCCGAGATTCCCAGCGCGAGCACGAAATAAAGGAAATACCAGCCCACACCGCGGTGCCGCGGTATTCCAGTCTGCGTAAAGAAAAATGGCCCCAGGAAGAACGCGTGCAGAAGGTACAGGCTGTAGCTCGCATCGCCTAGAAAAACCAGAGGCTTCCAGTTCAGTAGAGCGCCCCAGCGGGGCTGCAATGCAAAACCGAAAATGATGGCTGCAAATGCTGGCGCCAGCAGCGAGGTGTGCAACACGGTATAGGGGATCCGCGCGGAATAGTGCGCG
>Ga0209488_10000557_pt1 | contig 31651 bp, 25 predicted proteins | sample Rivendell_Oct201_8_FD_188349 | JGI IMG/M metagenome (GOLD analysis project Ga0209488, IMG submission 188349) | Vadose zone soil microbial communities from the Eel River Critical Zone Observatory, Northern California, USA -... | ecosystem: Environmental > Terrestrial > Soil > Vadose zone >...
ATGGGGATACTGGAGTGGGTGCGGAGGTACCGTGGCACGTTCGGGATGTCAGAACAAGCCTTCTTCTTCCTCCTCGCTGTCATTCCTGCTGGCATCCGTGCTGCCGCGCCATGTCAGAACTACTAAGCACGTCCGCCCCGTCGCGGTGCGCACAAGCACGCACGCCACCCTGGGCCAGATCCACGAGCGCCCAGGCCTTCGCCGGACGCCCATCAGCGAGGACGCCCGCACCTGCGACATCGAGGAACCAAAGTGACGTCTCTTTACGCCGTGGAAGGTGGTGATGCCTGCAAGCGACGTGCCACGTCTGACGGTCATACGTGTTACGGGTGTGTCTTGAATGGTTGAAGGGCGGAACGCGATGAGCACTTCTCGTGAGCAACTGTCCATATGCTGGTGGGAGGGTGCCGCAAATGCGGGCGTGGCGAACGGGGACGTCGGACGTGGACATGGGAGGGTGTACCATCATGCTCGGAACAGCTACGCCCTTACCAACAGAATCGAGAACCAAACACGCAAGCTCGAACCGCACAGTGGCTCCAGCAGCAGTAGGACCGCCACCCCCACGCGTGCAGGCGGTGCGGACTTGTCTCCCGACAGGAGCAGCACCTTCCACTGCGTGGGCGCGGGCGCAGAGCCACGAGGTGGCATTGGTCGTGTTGTTTGCGAGGCGCAGCATGATATCTACTTTGTGCCGCACGGGTGCAGTCACCGAGAGCGCATGCAGCGTCAGATATGGAGCGTCGTCGTCGTCGGCCACTGCTGTTTCACCATCTCCAAGTTTTGGTTTTTTTGTTCGCGATAGAGGGAGAGTGTTCGCGTTTGGTGTGCGGTTGAGAGGAAGGAGAGAATAAGGGATGTAGAGCGTGTAGGCGCTGGGCGGGCGGCTGGATTTCTGGCCACGGGTCGTGGAGAGTGGGGCCTCGTGTATCTGTAGTCAGCGGTGTTCCAGCGCCCATAGTCCCCCATCATCGATCCTCAACAACTAGACACGTACCCTTATCGCCATGTCTGTCCAGAGCTCAGATCCCTCTTTGAGGCTGCTCTGAACGAATTCGAGAAGAGAGCAGGGACTAACCTGGTACAACATCAAATCTTCGACAGGCTCATAGCCTGTGGATCTATCGAGTCCGTCCTCGATTTCCTTCAGGAGCAAACCAAGCCTCTGCGTACCTCTATAGGAGACGATACCATGCTCATGAAGTGGATCAAGCGGACCGTTATTGTCCTTCATTTCCTTTCTACTAATCATATCGTCGTCAATGGTGTCAGTTCGGTATGTGGTTCCCTTTGTTCCACTAGTATTCTAGGCAACGATCATTAAACTTCTCTCAAGGCCTTCCCACCCGCAAAAGCCGTCTTCGCAGGAATTGCCATTCTTCTTTCTGTATGGTTCTCACCTTGGTTTGCTCCATTGGTTTCTTCTGACATCTCTGACCACCATCAGGCAGTCAAGAATGACTACAAGAGCTACGACACCATTGTCCATCTTTTCGAGTCTTTCGAATCATTCCTCAGGCGACTCGACGTCCTTACCAAGATTCCATCTACGACAGCGATGAACGAGGTCATTGTAAAGATTCTAGCCGAATTTCTTTCTACTATCTCCCTTGCGATACACTGTATCGCAAGGGAGATAGATGGTAGCACTTACTGAATCGTCCCTGTTTAACCTATTGGCAACAGGTCAAACAAGGACGATTCAGAGGCTCTACTATTGTCGGACCATGGTGGAGACCCAGGCGTTCAAGACGATTCTGGCCAAACACCACTATATGCGGCTTCACGAATTGGAAGCCGGAGGATCGCTCAGCGGCTTCTGGAGTTCGGGGTCAGTGTCAACTGTCGTGACAATAAAGGCAGGACACCACTCCATGTAATTGACTGGTGGAGCGAGGATGTCCGAGTCCCGCTTCTATTACTGGAGGGCGGCGCAGACCCAGACATTCAAGATAACGACGGCAACACTCCACTACATGCAGTTGCACAATGGGGAAAGTTCAAGGCCACTCAACGGCTTCCGGAGCTCGGCCGTGATGTCAACCTGGAATACTCGCGAGGCCGGACAGAAGCTGACGAAGCAGGGCAGTGGTGCAAGCAAATATCACTACTATTGCTGGAGCGTGGTGCAGACCCAGGCATTCGGGACAACGATGGCCAGACTCCATTACACGTGGCCTCACATGAGGGAAACCTGACCGTCATTCAGCAGCTCCTGAAGTTCGACATTGATGTCAACTCGCATGACAGCCAAGGCCGGACGCCATTCCAGTTAGCCATGGAAGGGGGGCACAACAGGGTGGCGAAACTACTACTGGACCATGGCGCAGAAACTCCCTAACCTGGCGTGTACGAGTCCTACCTTTGAGCCGCCTCAGTTCATATGATGACGCAGCACAGGCAGCACTTCTTATTGCCCAAGTATGTCTGTACAGAGGACTGATCACCGAAAGCTTTCGTGTTATCTAACGTTTCCTTTGATTAGTATTTAGTTCGTCGTTGACACCTGAATTAGAATTAAGATCGTCGTGTTGGACGTAGAGTGTTACTTGTCACGTCCGTTGGATACTCCCACTCAGCCTTCATCTTTTATCCCTTGATTCCTCATACCCCGCATCCAATACATAGAGATTATGCCAAAAAGACAACAAAAACGTAATGCAGTAGCGACCGGAAACGGGACACGCTTAGAAAGAAAAGGAGCAAGGGAGATCATGAGCACCTAAGAGGGAAAAAGAACTCTCCCGCCTCTGCATATGCGCTCGGAGGAAAGTTGGTAACGCGCAAGGCTGTGATTGCGGATGCACAAACCTGGTGGTGCTACGACCCGGTCGATCGCAGAGGGTAGCCCACATCGCATGTTTGCTTACCCTCGCCTAGCATAAAAACAGCTACTGCGACTCATCGCCCACTCTTCTTTCCGTCATCGATCGGAGGATGCGTGAGGGGGTAGAAGTTGGGAGTTGTATACTGACTGTTAATAAAGACCCGGCGGGAGTAAAGTGGAGGAAGGGTGCGCGGATATTCCCCCTTTTGATTTGATTTTGATAGATTTCGGCAGGGGCCGGAGGCGGATGTTGGTGCACGGGGAGGAGGGACCATCAAGTAAGGAAATATATATTGATCAGACGCGAGGCCAGCGGATCGCGGAATCACGGAACCATCTCCGTCTTCTTCTAGTGCCGTTGGCCCGAGCGAGCGCGATTTATTACACCCTGAGCGAGCGGGTACCACAACACGCGAGCCTCTTCTGTCAGTACGCGGAATTGAATAAGGTGTGGACTACAATAAAACGTAGCTGCGTTCATTGTCTAACCAACGCTTGGATGTGAACGGGAGATGGATCAAGGTTATTATTTCCTTTTTTAGAAGAGGGCCAAACCCAAAACGGGACACGGGATCACGACCGGTCCGATGGTTCTGACGGTAATTCTCCGGTGCTCCGAGACAAATTGATAATTCATTCTTCTGCTGCAAAGTTACTCCACCTGTTGCAAGTCTCCTCCGTTCCATCCCGTCGATATCTCCCTCAGCACTTGGAAGCCAATGACAACTTCAGCAGCAGCTGTCGTTGCTATGGGTACGTACACGGCTAAGAAAATTGCGCTACTGCACAAGGATCCTGTGCAAGGAGCAATCGGCATCGGGAGACCGTTTAAAGTCCATATGATCGGCCGAGGGTCCGCCACAGCCACAGCTGGTTAAGTTAGCTCAGCAATTTTTCGGGAGACTCCTATCCCTTATGTTAAACTGTTCTTCCTGAAACCGCTACTCATACGAGCTCCGAATGTGTGATGATGCGAAAAATCGCTTGTGATTGGAAAATAGAAATTCCGAAGCTCAAGTTCGAGGTCTGCCTGCCCCTCCCCTCCAACAAAAAACACAGCACGACAAACTCTTCCTGCTGTGAGTAGCAGTTTTTTTTGCATACACCGTACCAAAGCACCGCGTGCCAACGCCAACATCATCGCATACGTCATGGGATGGGGCCACCATCAAATTTATATTGACTGCTGTCATAGAGGAGATCCGCATGGATATAGGCACGTCTGGCGTCTTGCTGCTGCGCCGCCTGTGACTGCGCGGTTCTAACTTACCCATAGCCGAGTCGTGCGCGTCAGGCTCTAGCGTATTGTATCAGCACTCGTAGAACAGAGCCACGGCCCTCCGCCGCCATGCGCGCTAGAATGGCGTTTTAGAAGGCATCTTTCCTTCTGTGGTATTCGGGTGAGGTGCTGTGCTCGATGAACTCCAACACTCACAAGGGATAACGAAAGTGCCAGCACTGCACTGGCGAACAAAACAGAAATCGTGCCACTCGATCTTCTGAAGTTTAGGAACAGGGCGTACGGAGAGCCTTGTATCACAAGGTTCGAGCCTCAGCGCTTCGCCTGTAAATAAGCGGTCATTTTGGGTGATAGATGATGCTTCTAATTTGTGTTAATTTCATATGTCGGTCGTGTAGACATCCCTCCACGTATACGGGACAGATTCCGAATATTATTGTCGTATTGCGTCTGTGGATTCTGACTGTCCTGTTGTGGTCCATTTTGATGAAACCCCTGCCTCGTTGACAGTTGTGCCAAGGGACCCTCGGCGTCTGGCGTCTGGCAAGGCGCGCAGCAATGATGGGGGAATAATGCCGGCAGCAACGGAGGCCTGCGGGTGCATTGGTAACTGGAGGCAAGGACAGGGAATGTTGAACCTAGAAACGTCCCCATCGCTAAGGCCGTCAAAGAGGGCTACATGGGCATGAACAGCTTTGGCTCTTGGCACTAGAGGCAGGAACGACTCGGTGATCGCCCATCGATCTGGATTATGAATCTAGAATCGATGACTCGGTCGCTAAACAATTCATCGTCACGGCGGCAAGGCGGCGCGCTAGTCGAGGAATGTTCGGGGACTGGACTGGACCGAACCGCGCAAAGTTTATGCATCGCTGCAGAATAAAGAGACAAAGAAAATATTCTGTTCGGGTACGAGTGACGTGGTGAGAAATACATTGTGCATCGGAGGCGATGGATGAGGAAGACAAGAGATATTTGAAGCGAAGCGAATTAGCAGATTGGTGACTCGACTCTGATTCGAACTGAACTGGGTCGGATCTAGAATGTCCCGATCAGCCCCAGCCCCTCAGGATTCGCCCGCCCCTGGGCTCGTTCTGCGCTGTCTATTATTGAGTCAGCTTCGCCCCTCCATATATTAACCCCCCAGCGTCTTCCTCTTCCTTCCTTCTTCCCCTCCCCCACATCACAACCCCCCTTCGTTCCTCCATGCTCGGCTTTGACCCTTTCGCTCCGACCTACCCGACCCACATCCACGATAACGACTCTTTCCTCCGCTTCCAGCCTATGCAAGCCGACCCAATCACATTTAACCCTTACTCCCCTTCCCCAACCGCGGTCGGCAAATTCGCGCTCAGCTCGCCTCTAACCCCATCCACCCCAACATTCCCGTCAAGTCCTGCATTTCAGTCCTTCACTTTCGATCCTTTCGCAGACGAGGATTCATCTACGAGTTCCGGCGCAAGTGAACGCGAGCGCGAGCTGGAGATCCAGCGTCTCCGCGGTATCGAGTTACTTCGGCGCCGTGAATGGATGCGCCGCGTTGCTGCATGGGTTGATGGCGTTTCTAACGGCACGGTGAGTGAGAGCTTCCTCTCATTCCTTTCCTCCGTTTTGGTTCCTCCTTTTGGAGATTGTCCAAGAACCGCCCATCGGACCCTGATGTCTGACAAGAATTGCCTAGTCAAAAAAATACTGACATGGATTGTGCCTAATTCACAGACCCCCTCACTATCACCATCTTCTGCGTCATCAAAGTCCGCACCTTCACCTAGACCTTACAATTATACCCAACAGTCCGATCTGGCGGATTCACCCACACTGTATTACAGTTCGAGTCAGTCGCTTGGCGGCCGTTCGGACGAGGACGACGAACCATACCTCATCTACAGCACACCCCTCCCCGGCACTTCCCAGCACTCCTTTGTCCCCCCATCTCCATCACCGTCACCTCCCGTACATAAGCCCGTTTCTCAAGCGCCTGTGTATACCCCAGCGGTTCCACCGCCGCATATATCCCCTCCTCCGCAGGCGCCATCATCACGCCGCATTCATGGCCGTATGCGTTCACTCAGTTCAATTCGTGAGGAAGATGAAGGAGGAGTGGCGTAGCCCTCCTGTTCTGCAACATTTATTGTCTTGTTGGAGAAGAGGAGAAGTGGCGTGGCGGGCGGCAATGATATCCAATATCCCCATGGTTGCGCAGCGCCGCCTGCTAAAATTCCAATTTTTTTTTGTCCTTGCACGTCGTCGCCGTCACGATCGCCTCTGCTTTCGGTTTTAATCTCGGTTACGGCCAACTGGTGTAGATGCGTGGCCGCAGTCAATCACGTTATCCTACCCATCATCGAGTTATCAACACCCCCATACAATCCACCATCCATCCAACCAGTCTCAAGCAATCCATCCATCCATTACTCAATACATCAGCACACGCAAATGGTCTGCTCGTTCTCGCTTTTCGCCTTTCGCTTCTCTGTGTTTTTTTTTTTATCATTGCTTCTTTTGTCCAGTCCCTATCTATAACTTTCGGGTGTATTGTACGAGCCTTGGTAATTCGTGTATCATTAGCCAGCGCTCGTCTGTGACAAGTATAATGTCCCTGTTTTCTCACTATTCCCATGTGGTACCTATCATTCCCGTTTTTTCTCCTTTCGTCCCACGGTCGGCGAGAGGCGGAGGAAGGGAAAGGCGAGTCGGTCACAAGACCACATAATAATCACCTCGGCGACCGATGTTTCTGGAGATTAACCCGTAGGGCAACCATGTGGTATCCAATATCGGTCCAGTCCCGCCCTCGCAACCGACCGACCGCACACTTATTAAATACTAGGCTGGTGACCACTTCGGCCCACCAGTTGTGCTCTCTTTGCCTTTGCGCCCTCGGACACAGGACTCTTGGTTCTCTGCAGGCCCCGAGGGTGGAAGGCACCGGGCAGAAGCGCTTGCCGACCCGAGGAAGCGTCGCTTGCTGACTGTGCTCGTAACTTACGCATTGGACGAGCATTCCATTTTTCCGCTTCCACCTCCACCTGCGGGGACATGGACATGTTGGTGCCAGCGGCGTACATCAGTTTTTCCGCTGGCAAGAGACAGGCCCCAGGGGACTTTCACATCCTGTCGACAAGACAACAACATAAACTTTTATATTTTTTCTTTTTTTCGACGCTATACACGTGCTCACGACGGTAGATAACAGCAGTTGACTTCTTCTTGATCGCTCATTTGTATTGCTCGTCGTTAGGCGGGCCGACCGAAAGTTTCTACGGCACCGTACGCCATCACGTCACGCAGACTACGCTACTATCCCGAACAGCCGAGAAGGACAGAAGGAAGAGAGGAAGATGTCGATTAGCTGGGCACACGGGGATTAAAAATATAATGACGTTACTGTAAGGCACGGAGGTCAACGAACAGAATAGAAAAGAAAATTCAGATGATGCGATGGGCGATGGGATGAGACGGACGCAGGCACGCGAACGTACGTGTTGCGTGGCAAATTAGCATAAGTGTCAACTGCAGCCCTTTTCGTTGTTGAGTTGATGCGCGCGCGCATTTAATAGCCCCCGTTGGTCGCGACCCGTGACTGCGAGCGCTCAGGGCCTCGCCGGCCAAGGTGGAGGGAAGGGGGTTTACTCGCCGTGTTTTGTTTGCGTTGCGCGGTTGGATCTACCTCCGAGATCAACGACGGAAAGCAATCTTTTTAACCCAGCGAACGGCTCGTCGGCGTCTCCCGGATTCATGGAAGGGCGGGCTTGATGTTGATTGAATTGTACTGGATGTGCCCGCCGTGAAGGTGATAAATGCGCATATTGGGATTGTATGTCTCGGTGTGTCGTGATCCATCACGTCTACCCACGGTTGTCGCGGACGGAGGAATGGAACCCGACCGACCAAGCCAGGTAGAATCACAAGACACGTCGTTCGTGGGCGTGTTGGGGGGGGGACGGAGGGCTATAAGGCCATCTATAGGATAGCACGGGAACCTCGCCTCCGAGGTAGGGCGATCCCCAGCCCATGTGCGCGGAGGTTGGAGTTCGTCGTCGCAGACAGGGCAGTTCGCTCGCGCGTTCGTGAGAAAATTTGGAGGCAGAAAAGGAAAGAAACACAGTTGTGTCGTGCGTTGATGACGTGCCGCAGCAACGCACGGTTCAGACAGAGGTGCACATTTCCATTTTGGGGGAAATTACGCCGAGTAAACGTGTAGTGTGGCCTGGGATGGATGATGGTTTGTTTGTCTGTGGTGTATTGTAAAAAGAGTGGTGCGATATGCGCCGCCGGCGAGCGCCACAGCTCCAGCACGTGTCGATAAGCGCGGGTCCGACAGAACCCAGCGGGTGAAGTGCGGGCGTTGGCGCGCTTCGCGGAAATGAGGGACCGGAGGAATGGAAGGCGGGCCTGAGGGTCGTGTGGCGTGTGTTTGTGCGTTGGGGCCATCCCCCCCATGCATCATCCACGTTTTATGGGTGGACCCACCGGGGGACGCAAGGTGCGGAGCCCGAAGCCCCTCTTTGCAGGGAAATTTAGGCAGCAGGTGTATTGATTGATTGATCGGCATGAGATGGCCAAAATAGGCGCCAGGGGAAGAAGTATTCGTGGACTTCGTTTATGCTATGGAATGAGCGGGAAAGCTTTGAATGTAAACGTAAATGTGGGTTGGGTCAACGAGGGCAAGTGTGAGGCCGGCACAAAGTCAACAACCACTCCAGCGTCCAACTGTAGTGGAGCTTAAGATCGGGGTCTTGGCGCCTTGTCACACGACTGGACGGAATTCGACAGTTGAACGCCGATTGCTTGGGGGCAACCCTCAGCGTGCGTGCCAACCGGATAGATAACGTCTATCGGGCGTTTGAAGAAACGGGGCACGCACAGCGATAGTGGCGCTTTTCCCAAGGGTCCCCCTCGTTGTGCACTTTTGCCGAAACGAGATAACATCGTCCACGGGAGGAGCTTAGGGGTCATCAGGAGGGGGGTTCAGAGCGGAGATCACCTGTTCCAGGGGGTTCTAGCCTTCAAAGTTTCAACCGTGGATCCGACATTAGTATGGTCTATGTTACTTTGTCTTGTCTAACAGTCAACGCGAGTCGGTGCTGCTGCCAAAAGGTACGTGGCCCGCGACAGGATCGAGGAGAAAGGCGCATCGAGCGTTGAGATCGCTCAGTTGCACGTTCCGGTCCCGAGAAAGAGGAGAGGAGGAAGTGGTGGCGTGCCATGGCTGTACTTCTTTTGGAAGTCTGCGAAGATTTTTTTTCCACTAGTCAAGTAAGGAAATGAGAAATGAGTGTCGTAGTAACGTTATGCTTTCGACGTGAAGCCCTTTTTTGATCGGGGCGGAGATGAGAGATCGTTCCCTCTTTGGCTGAGTCCCACGACAGGTCAAACGACGCAAGCGTCAACCTTGAACATGTGCATCACACACACGTTGACTGGCGAATGTATGTGTGAGTGGATTACATAATATGTCCAAAAAACAGTCAGACTCGGAATTCGCTTTCCGCGGCCTTCTGCGGCTGGCCCAGACGCCATGTGGGTTGTTAATTAGGCCTTGTTGGCTTAATAAACGCCGCAATGGCGCGAACTGTATGTAACCTTGTGGTCACAGCAACTGAACTGAACTCGTGAACCGATACATTGTGCCCGCGTTCCGAGTCCTTGCCGGAGGCTATCCACCTTACCTAGGAACAACTTCTTTTGTCCCCAACATATGTGCTTCGCCTATACGTACAGCTGTAGGAGAAGTGCCAAGATGCTCAGGAACCTGAGACGTACCTTGGCGTGTTACGGTAGGCGCAAGAGTGCTGTGCTGTGTATGATGACCACGTCGTAGCACTTCGGTGCCAATGGCACTGGTGCCCACCTACCTTCGCCCTTGAAATTCCTCTCCCACGCGTCCACTCTCTCATGGGGATCGATGTCTTATCTCACTCCAACTGCTCTCTATTCACACGATTAAATGGACTTCAGAATTGGATTGAGTCACAGAGGGGGCCCGGCGCATGCGAACCCACTTGGGAGACTAACCGAAATAAACAGAGGACTAGATGGTCGTCTCAAACAAAGCCGCTTGTCTCCAGCAATCTCCCGGACGACTACCGATGCAGACCACCCCACTGGAAACTTGTGATTCCCCATCGAGGACTGTGCTCCTACCCGACGCATGTACGGGTCTGTGCCATGTCGGTAATCATTGGTCCAAAGGGCTTAGCCTTGTAACAAGAGAGTTGCATCATTCTCGGCAATTATCGAGAATTCGGGTAGGAAATTGATTGACTATTTCTGCACCCGACGTGGCTATAGCAACGTAAAGCTGAACTGATCATTCGGAGGGGCGATATACGACAGTGTTGCCTTCGCCGGAACGACTCGTCCGCCTGTATCTATTACATCAATTGACGACGTGAAGTGAGACTGGGCTATGCATGAAGGTCAGCACTCATACCCCAACAAGACTTCTCGTCTCAGGATGTCATTATGACATTATTGCAGCTTTCGAGATTCAGAACAAACGTGTTTCCTCCTGTGGCACGCCCCCTGGCACGCTATTTTCCTGCATACTTGAAGATACAACACTCAGCTTCCGTTACACAGACCTGGGTCTTGGAAACCATCATGTTGCCTTAACCTAGGGTCCAAGTCATAATCAGATGAGATCACGTGAATGCAGGAGTCCCACGTGACTTGATCGTGTAACTTTATCAAGAACACGGGCCAGCATTCCAGAAGACCAGAAGATGGACAACCACCCCAGTGCCAAACATCAGCGCACGTCAGCAGCCATAGTTTTCACTCTCTGGCAGGGGTTTGACAACACCGCTGAAATTCGCGCATGCTACTGACTAGATAACAAGTACCTCAGGCTCCTGTTTATCTTTCTTGGTGATCACATATCCCTCCGCATGGTTGGCGGAAGGATCCTGTCATCCTTATAAGGGTGGAACCATCAATTATGTTACCTTATTATGGCCTGCATGTGTCTGTTGTTGTGTGGACTGTCTCCACTAGGATACTTTATGCCCCCTATATCAATGCGCGCTCACTGGCACGGCCCGGGGACCACGCTGCGTCGAGACTGCTCGGAACGAAATGACTATTTGGGAACCTGCAACACTACCCGCTTTCGGGTACCTTCGATGATCACAAATTTCAGGCGGGTGCGACTTGTCGGGATTTAGTTCATGATGATACAAAATGAGGCAGACCAGAGAAGATTACAGATTCCAGCTGGATGCGCGGGCGACGCATCTCATAACGTTTTTGATCCCATCTACCACAAGAAGACTCGCCACGCATTCCTACTAGCGCGCAGCTCGACGCCAACTCGCTCAGGCCACCGAATTCCCCGACCGCGACCGCATCAAGTTCCTTCGGCCCGAAGTTGGCGGACTGGTCACCGTAAACTGCAGCCGCTCGCGTGCCAGTGATTTCCTTCCATTTAGCTCTGTGTCAGCTGGATCCATTCATCGATCAACGGATCTCCGGTAACTTGTCAGTGGATGTCAAAGCTCTACTATGAGCGGCTGTGAGGATACGTAAACCTTGCGGCACGGATATCTATCGGTTCGTGTTCTACCTCGATCTCGTCGCACATGCAAGAGGGGGAGATGGGGTAGAAGATGCAAGACTTGGAGGCATAAACTGATGGTGCAATGACTCGGATGGGGCACAAAACAGGTCTTACTTGCGTGCGCTGGTCCCCGCCAAGGCATACAGCTGTCACTTACAGTTCCGGCGCCAAACTGGCTCGGGGAATGTGTGGGGGTGCGCACAACTCAAAAATAACACACTGGCCCCATCTCCAAGTTGTGCCAGCAGCGTGCTTCCGTCGGGTACAGCTACTCGGCGGTCATTTCTAGCGGCGCCGGCCGAACTCCGAGTCCCATGAATCGTTTACCATTTTCCGTGTCACTGCGTAAGGCGAACAGGCTACGGCTACGGTCCTAGGTATCGTATCCGCCAATTACGTTGAAAGCAACCTCGTAAATGCTCATAAGACGGTAACAGGTATAATCAAAGGCAGATGGATAGAACATAGAAAGAAGAGAGTAGCTGGGCGGTGAGGTGTAAGACATCTAATCAAGCACTGAAAGCGTGTAGACTCCCGGAACCTGAGGGTGCGCGATGGTCCAGGATATCTGTCTGGGCGGCGTCCCGGACATTAGTCGTCGCCAGAATAGTCGTTGTCAGAATCGTCGTCGCCAGAATCGTCGTCATCAGAATAGTCGAAGCCGCTGTAGTCGTAGTCGTAGTTGCCGTCATCCTCATCGTCTTCATCCTCGTCCTCGTCCTCATCTTCATCCTCGCCCTTGCCCTCGTCATGGTCCCACCAGAAGTCAGGGACGACCTCCTCAAGCGAGGCGACCTCCTCCGCACTGATCACGCAGTTGGTGATGCACAGTGTCGACAACGGTATCTTTTGTGCCTTGCGCCACTCGACAATGGTCAGGATGACGTCGTGCAGGGCGCCCGGGTCGGGTACCACGCCGTCGAAATCCAGCATCTCCAACAGCAGAGACGTCAGCTTTGGAAAGGTCGGCATCTGCACGGGTGCAGGTGCATTGTTGTCGTCGTCATTGGGCACCTGCGCCCCCGCGCCCCTCCCATTGTCGCCGCGTCTCCTTTTGTGTCCTTTTCCATGGTAACGACGAGGTAGGGCGAGAGCCTGCAGAAGACTAGTCAACCCATGGCCATGGACTTGGACCGTAGTGACTTCTGTGAAGTGTCGAAACACCTCGCCCCAATTTACCAGTTCAGTCCTGACGGGGGACTCGGAGATGATGGAAAGAAATTCGAGCTTTGAAGGGGGCAGCACGTCACATGCTCGCCTGAGAATCATGTCCACCACATTGTGGTCATAAACGCAAGGGAACGACAATGATAGGCGAAGCTCGGCGTCAATGTCCGTCTCGGCTGGAATGGCCTAGGCGTAGGTGATCGGCGATATGGGAAGGGAAGTGAATGCGACCATCTTTAACGTACAGTAGTCCAGGATGATTTTGAAACGTCGGAACTCAATGGGGGTAGGGTCATTGAAGTGTGCCGAGAGGATAGAAAATATGAGGTGATCGTTGTGGCTTGCAATATTCTCAGACGTGCAATTCAGGTGAAGCATTGTAGAAGAAGATAGCTTAAGCATCTTCAAAAGGTTTGTGACGCGGGAAGTTGACCCATCAAGGCCCAAACGTGAAAGCCGTGGAAGGTGAATGGTTTGGCCACCTGAGAATTTGCTAAGCATGGCAGGCAAGCAGTTCTTGGGCGTGAGAACCTCTAATCCCGGGCAATTGACTAAAAGGTCAACCAACTGGTTCAAACCATCGTGGGGACTCGGAGAGACCTTAGGCTCTTCGTCGAGAGTGACTTTCAGCCGTGTTAGTTGGCCACGAGGAACAAGTGACCAAGGGAAGAGGATTTGGGAGATGCAGAAGATTCGTAACTTCGGAAGCGGCCCCTTGAATAATGAATGCCCAACAAGGTGCTTAACTGGGGAGGTGTTTGACACGCTGAGTTCGAGGCGTTCCAGGACTGGAGCTCTCTGCGTGCTGATCCCTTGGACGATGTCCGAATAAGGGATACTAGACAGGTTGCGGAGGTAGAGCTCACGCGTGTGGGAGATGTGCGGGGTGAACAGGGAGAACGTATCTTTTCTCATAATCGACCCACTGAGATCAATGACGAGCGGCACATTCCTTGTGCGGGACAGCCGCTCAGCGATCCAGTCCTTGTTCGTCGGATAGGCCAAGAAGTACGTCCAGAGCATCGAGTTGTCCAGTGCGACCTGACGCCAGCGCCGGCATACATGGGTGACGTAGACCCAGCCAAGCCTCAGAGGGGGGGAACAGGGCTGGGTCGGCGAGGATGCGTTGAAATGGAATATGCACGCGAGGATCTCCGCAGGGAGGATGGAGATCGGAACAAGCATGTTGCGGCGGGTGAGCATAGAGAAAATCGCAGCGTCGATGCACTGGTCGACTGTGGTGAGGGCTGCCGCGCGCGCCTTGGGGCTTCGGATGGCAGATTGGAACTTGTTCAACTCGGATTCGAGGCGGGTAAACACGTCTGAGAATGCAGTGGGTGCTTGAGCGTTGCTAGACATGAAGAGTTTGGGGCATCAGCTAGAGGGAACATAAAGGCAGGATGAGTCCTACGTTTCGTAAGGGTCGATGATATCGCTTCCTGTGTCGGTCATTGTTATTGGAGAGGTCAGCGATGAGTTCTTGGTTTATGTCTGATGGCGCAGAGCGATGTTCTTCATCGTGGGCCCCGTGTCGAGGGCGACATGAGGCTCCAAGGAGTGACAGCAATGTCACGGTAAATTCGCGTCATGGACCGATTTGAGGGCACGTGATGCACGTGACCGCGGTGCATCATTGTGCCGAGGCAGACGGTTGAGCCTGAGGGAGTGGGAGAACACAACAGGACAACAACCAAAACATTACATTTCTCATCGTTTTCGCTCGGTACACAATTCTATCAAAAACTATGCAGACCAGGGGAGCACCTGCAGCCCAAAACCAAAGTTTAACCGAGTCATGACCTCAACCGCATGAACCACTGGCCGCCGCATTCGGATACCGCTTCTCGCTGAACACCCTCTTGTGCACTGCCTGCAGCCTATCGCGCTCCTTCTCCTCTGCCATTGCCTGCATCTTCAGCAAGTCCGCGCGATCGATAATCGAGCCGCGGTTGCCGCCCGAGAAAACATTTGTTTCATCACGGCGCGTGTTGCATGTTGTGTTGGGATTTCCCAGGCGGTTATTCGTGGTTTTCAGCGTATAACCTCCACCAGCAGGAACGCACGATCGACGTGCATCGTCTGCGTATCAAGGGGGCAATGGGGAGGACGGAGGTGGCGAAACGTGACGCGCTTCTGGGGGGTGATACACGCCTGTGCGTTATCTGAGGGCGAGGAAGGCATTCACACAGAGGGGGCTACCCGTTTTAAGACTCGCACTTACGGTTGCGATGGCACAGTGCGTTGCCTGTGCTGTCTTCGTCTAACTCCTCGCTGACCTTCGATGATACCTTAAAAAGGCACAGGGTAGAATGCTAGCATGCTCACAAGGGGAAGTGTGTGATGCCCTCGACGGATCACATCTGGATGTCTGAACTGCTCGCCTCAGCGTATCAGAGGATTTCCCGTGAAGTCAGCTGCAAGACCCGATCTGCTTTCGCTCCTATTCAAATGTTCCCCGATGTGCCATCCCGTCCACCTGTTTCGGTGCCTGTATCGATGCCAGCTGCGACTGTCAATCATTCCCCCACTGCATGTACCACCCCGTCCACCTCAGGCTGCCGGTTGTGACTGTCACGAAAGAGCTCAGCGGATGGGAGCTATCATTTGGGAAGAGTGGCAGCGCAGCCACCATGAGCACGCGGTCCGACTCGCGCGGGTCAGACCCCAACTCCGGCTCCGCCTACGTGAGCAAAGTTTATCGGCGTGGCGGGCGTCCCGAACGTTCTCATCCCTGCGCATGCTCTTGGGCGAGGCGAGTGACGGACTTGTTCGCGCGCTAGGTTCAGGAATTCGTTCAATTCCATTGTCAATCATCAAATTAGATCACCAGAAAGTGGATCGAGATAGTGCTGCCAATGGGGGAGTTTTGAATATACACCTGAGCGGACACACATGCAAGACGCGTCACGTGCTCTGACACTTCGTGCGGGGCGATACTGTCGCTGATTATGCCCATTGTTGGCGTTAGAGAGATCGGTAAATGAGTTCTGGGTCTGGGTCTGATGTCGCCGACTGATGAGCCAGTGCTCCGTGTCGAGTGCGCCAAAAGTAAGCACTGTCACGCTAGTGATCCCGCCGACCTGTCCGGTACTTCAACACAGGGTCAGTGTGATTTCCCTTCTCCCCCTTTACTGTAATGCGACTCTAAGTGAACTACTAAAGCGAACGGGTCAAAGAGACGTGACATTGGCGATACAAAAACAACTGCCACCACAACGGCCCCTGCCACCCGCTACTCAGGTCCCAACATATTTTGCACTGGGCTGGCGTGAACCTCTCCCTACCCAACGCCGGGATCAGAAATGTCCAAGTACTCGTAGCCACCATAGTCGAAGCCGTTGTATTCGTATTCGTAGTCATAGTCGCCATCATTCTCATCGTCTTTATCCTTGTTCTTCGTCCTCGCGCTCGTGCTCGTCCTGGTCCCACCAGAAGTCAGGGACGAGCTCCTTGAGCGCGGTGACCTCCTCTGCGCTGATCATGCAGTGGGTAATGCGCAGCGTCGAAAACGGTATCTTTTCCGCCTTGCGCCACTTGAGAGCGGTCAGGATGAGGTCGTGCAGGACAGGCGCCGCGTTCCTGAAAAGCAGCATCTCCAACAGCAGAGACGTCAGCTTTGGGAAGGTCGGCACATCCACGGGTCCAGGAGCATTCTTGTCGTCGTCATTGGGCACCTGCGCCCCCGTACCTCTCCCATTGTCGCTGCGACTCCTTTTGTGTCCTTTTCTACAGGAACGACGCGGTAGGGCAAGGACCTGGAGAAGACTGATTGACCCAGGCCCATGGACTTGGATCGTAGAAATTTCTGTGAAGTGTTGAAATAACTCGCCCCAATTTAACGGTTTAATCCTGGCGGGGGAGGAAATGGAAAGAAATTCGAGCTTTGAAAGGGGAAGCACATCACATGCTCGCCTGAGAATCATGTCCACCACATTGACGTCATAAACGCGAAGGGACGTTAAAGATAGGCGAAGCTCGGCGTCAATGTCGGCTGGGGTGGAATAGGCGGGGGCGATCGGCGGTGTGGGGAGGGAAGTAGATGCGATTATCTCTAACCTACAGTAGCTCAGGTTAATTTTGAAACGTCGGAATTCAACGGGGGTAGGGTCATTGAAGTGTGCCGAGAGGATAGAAAGTATGAGCTGCTCGTTGTGGGTTGCAGTATCCTCGGATGTACAATCCAGAAGAAGCATTGTAGACGAAGATAGTTTAAGCATCTTCAAAAGGTTCGTGATGCGGGAAGTTGACCCACCAAGGCACAAACGTGAAAGCCGTGGAAGGTGAATTGTTTGTCTACCTGGGGATTCGCTAAGCATGGCAGGCAAGCAGTTCTTGAGTGTGAGAACCTCTAGTGCCGGGCAATTCACCAAAACGTCAATCAACTCATTCAAATCCTCGTGCGGAGAGACCTTAGGGTCAGAGGTGAAATCCTCTTCACTGAGAGTGACTTCCAGCCGTGTTAGCTGACCACGAGGAACAAGTGACCAAGGGAAGAGGATTAGGGAAATGCAGAAGATTCGTAACTTCGGAAGCGGCCCCTTGAATAACGAATGCCCAACAAAGTGCTCAATTGGGGAGGTGTTCGATACGCTGAGTTCGAGGGATTCCAGGGCTGGAGCTCTCTGCGTGCTGATCCCTTGGATGATGTCCGAAGAAGGGATACCAGACAGGTTGCGGAGGTAGAGCTCGCGTGTGTGGGAGATGTGCGGGATGAACAGGGAGAACGTATCTTTTCTCATAATTGACCCGCTATAATCGATGACGAGCGGCCCGTTTCTTGCGCGGGACAGCCGCTCGGTGATCCAGTCCTTGTTTTCCGGATAGTCCAAGAAGTGCGTCCAGAGCGTCGAGTTGTCCAGTGCGATCTGGCGCCAGCGCCGGCATACATGGGTGACATTGGCCCAACCAAGCCCCAGAGATGGGAAGCAGGGCTGCACCAAGAACGCGTTGGAGTGGAAGATGTACACGAGGATCTCTGCAGGGAGGATGGAGATCGGGACGAGCATGTTGCGGCGTATGAGCATAGAGGAAATCACAGCACCGATGCACTGCTCGACTGTGGCGAGGGCTGCGGCGCGTGCCTTGGGGGTTTGGATGGCAGATTGGAACTTGTTCAGCTCGGGTTCGAGGGGTGCGAACACGTCTGAGAATGCCGTGGGTGCTTGAGTGTTGCTAGACATGAAGAGTTTTGGGCAATCAGATAGAGGGCACATAAAGGCAGGACACGTCCTACGTTTCGTGAGGAGCAATGATATCGCTTCCTGTGCCTGTCATTGTTATCGGAGAAGACAGCGATGAGTTCTGGGTTTGTGTCTGGTGGTGTAAAGTCGTTTGCAAGGCTCAGCCCAACGCCCGCGGGCTGCTGAGCCCTTGAAGCCGAGCCTGAGCTGAGCCAGTGCTGTGACTGAGTCCGTGGCTCAGCTCGGGATGTCGAAAGCCCAAGCCGATCCCGGGCCTAAAATGGTCCATAAATCATTCAAGAATGGACACCCGTGATTTGTCAGCCATGCCCTTTGTACTCTCCCTCCATACTCTCCGAGTCCCCCCACCTCCACTTCCCTTACACCTTCCATGCTCAAGACCCATTGGACTCCTCCTCACTCGGCCGATGTCAAGTTGTTGCCATGCCCGACGGTCACGATCTGGCCGCCCCTCATTATCTCGATCAGTCTCGCTTCCTGACACACCCGCACACCCGCCTGCCCGCCTTATCATCCGCGTTTCCGTTTTCTAGGCAAACAGCTCTGCGTGCATCCATTTATCCCCTTTCCCGCCTCCTCACTGCCCGCATTCCCGCTCATCATGCCCACATGGCTGCGTCGCACGTGTGAACAGATGCCCGCCCGCTGACATGCCCGCACACACGCACACTTTCCTGTCTGCCGGCCCGCACACGCCTGCTCGCACGCCTGCCCACCCCCACCTGCCTGCTTGACCACCCATCGGCTCACACCTGCCTGCCCTCCCCGTGCTTCGTGAGTCCACCTGGCACTATTTTGTGACCGTGATGGTACACCAAATGATGCTCCAGGAGTGGCAGCGATGTCACTTATGCACGCAGAGCTACAGTGTCTTGCACACTACATGCCACTGAGCTCAAGGCACTTGTCAAGGCCTCAAAAGCTACAGAAATGGTCCCCTTTTGGAAAAAACGATCTGTTCCAGCAACGGTAGATGTCGCTCCTGCAGGGTCTTGCGGGCGGTTTTAGGCTTGACTGCACCGTAAATTGACGTCACTTACACCTCGACGGCCACTACCATACAGGTTCCCACTCTGCTTGCGCCAACCTGACGTGGAGCTCTCCCCACCCCACACTCAGGCAGCTAATGCTATCGCCATAGCTGCCGAACTCGAAGTCATAGTCGTAGTAGTCCTTGCGGTCGACCTCGTCGTTGTCGTAGTGGCCCTCGTCATGGTCCCACCAGAAGTCAGGGACGACCTTCTCGAGCGCCTTTGCCTGTTTCTCACTGACCGAGCAGTGGTCGATGCTCGGTGGTGTCGGTGGCGTCTTGTTCGCTTTGCGCCGCTGGTCCGCGCTCGGGATGAGGTCGTACAGGACATCTGAGCGCAGGGCACCGCATCTGCGAAATATATCCACACCAATAGCAGGGATGTCAGCTTTGGGAAGCTCGGCACGTGTACGGGTCCAGGCGCATCGTTTTCGTCGTCGGTGCATACCAAGGCCCGCGCGCCTCTGCCATCGTCGCCGCGTTTCCACGGGCCATCCCACGCCCGTAGACTTGCCAAGTGGACTGTGGTAACTTCAATGACTTCTATGCAGTGTTGAAAAATCTCGTTCCAACTGAATTTATGAATTGATTTGGGCTTGGGGAGTACATCACGATAGAAAGAAACTCGACGTTTGAAAGGGGACAGCACGTCGCAAACCCACCTGGGAATGTCCACCCTTGTGGGTTCAACAACGTGGTGGAATGATAAACTAAGCTCGCAACCGGTGTCACTGTCGGCTTGAATGACGTGGGTGTGGGTCGCAATGCGCTTGTCCACTGGTTTTCAAGTCATGCCTTCGCGCTTGAGCTTTTGGAGATCGTATTTATAGCGGTGTAGTACTTGGCTCTTCCCCCCCCCCATCCCGATTACGTAGCTTGTCCACGTAGACCCAAACTGTCCATCTATCATCCTGATATTCCTGACCATTAGGGAAAACTCCCGCGCTAGCGAGTGCTGACGAGGCCTAGCGAGGAATGATTAATGAAATTGGAAACGAATCACGTCCTTCTGTTGGCTCTAACCCACATATCTCAGGAGGTTTTTCCTGATGACAACCATTCGAAGGGAGTCAAATCATCTCCCAGAGAGGACGTCTCGAGTATTTGTAGAATGCCGCGGGCGTATCGCTGTAGTTGTGGTCTATCTAGCATTTTTCGAGCGGCAACGAGGAAGGGACATATCCAGTGCGTGGTATACGACCAGTTCAAGCTACTGTAGTAGTTGCCGACACCTCTCTAATTCTTTCGAGGCATTAGGGAAATATCCAACACCTTTTTAACCTTTGTACTTTTGGAAAAAAAAGTGGGTTTTGTCACTCTCGCCTCCTGAAAATGAATTTGGGAATGAGCTTTTTTCAAATTCAAGGTTCGTTTTCAACTTTCTGACTTTTCCACTCATACGAGTCCAAAAACCCTTGTGGCAGGTTTCCTGATGATGGCCTTGCCCCCTTTCCTGTAACGGGGCTCTAAAGCGAACGGTCAAAGAGACGTGACATGATGATACAAATACAACTGCTACCACAACGGCCCTTGCCACCCGCTCTACTCAGGTCCCACATATTTCGCACTGGGCTGGCGTGAACCTCTCCCTACCCAACGCCGGGATCAGAAACGTCTGAGTTAGTCGTCGCTATCATAGTAGAAATCATCGTCTTCATCCTCGCGGTCGCGCTCGTCATGGTCCCACTGGAAGTCAGGGACGACCCCCTCGAACACAGCGACCTCCTCTGCGCTGATCTCGCAGTTGGCGATGACTTTTTCGCCTTGCGCCACAGGGTAGCAGTCAGGACGAGGTCGTGCAGGACGCCCAAGCCAGGCACCACGTCGCTGAAATTCAGCCTAGCCAACAGCAGAGACGTGAGCTTTGGGAAGATCGGCACCTGCACCCCTGCGCCCCTCCCATTGTCGATGCGTCTCGTTTTGTGTCCTTTTCCACGGGAACGACGCGGTAGGGTGAGAGCCTGCAGAAGAATAACCGACCCACGCCCAGAGACTTGGACCGTAGTGACTTCTGTAAAGTGTCGAAACACCTCGCTCCAATTTACCAGTTTCGAGTGAGCCCTTTCGGAGGAGAAAATGGAAAGATATTCGAGCTTTGAAAGGGGCAGTACGTCACATGCTCGCCTGAGAATCGTGTCCACATTGTCGGGGCCATAAAGGCGAGTGCACGGGAATGATAGGCGAAACTCGACGTGGCCGATCGGTGATGTGGGGAGGGATGCGGCCATCTCTAACCTACCGGTCAGGATAATGTTAATTTGGAAACGTCGGAACTCAATGAGAGTAGTGTCATTGAAGTGCGCAAAGAGAATAGAAAGTATGGGTTACTCGTGGCTTGCAATATTCTCGGATGTACAATCCAGAAGAATGCTTGTAGAAGAAGCATCTTGAAAAGGTTTGTGACGCGGGAAATTGACCCGCCAAGGCCCAAATGTGGAAGCCGTTGAAGGTGAATTGTTTGTCCAGCTGAGGATTCGCTAAGTATGGCAGGCAAGCAGTTCTTGAGTGTGAGAACCTCTAATCCCGGGCAATTGGCCAAAACGTCAATCAACTCATTCAAATCATCGTGCAGAGAGACCTTAGGCTCAGAGGTGAGAACCTCTTCGTTGAGAATGACTCCCAAGAACGTTAGTTGGCCACGAGGAACAAGTGACCAAGCGAAGAGGATTTGGGAGATGCAGAAGATTCGTAACTTCGGAAGCGGCCCCTTGAATAACGAATGTCCAACAAGGTGCTCAACTGGGGAGGTGTTCAACACGCTGAGTTCGAGGTGTTCCAGGGCTGGAGCTCTCTGCGTGCTGATCCCTTGGACGATGACCGAATAATGGATACTAGATAGGTCGCGGAGGTAGAGCTCGCTTGTGTGGGAGATGTGCGGGGTGAGCAGGGAGAACGTATATTTTCTCATAATCGGCCCCCTGAGGTCGATGACGAGCGGCATGTTCCTTGCGCGGGACCGCCGCTCGGTGATCCAGTCCTTGTTGTGCTGATGGGCCGAGAAGTGTGTCCAGAGCGTCGAGTTGTCCAGTGCGATCTGACGCCAGCGCCGGCATACATGGGTGACGTGGATCCAGCTAAGCCATTTCGTGGGGGACCAGGGCTGCATTGGCGGGAATGCGCTGAAGTAGAAGATGCGCGCGAGCACCTCCGCAGGAAGCCTGGAGATTGGAACAAGCATGTTGCGGCTTGTGAGTATAGAGGAATTCGCAGCGTCCGACTCGATGCACTGGTCGATCATGGTGAGGGCTGCGCGCGCGCCTTGGGGGTTCGGATGGCAGATCGGAGATATTTCAGCTCGGATTCGAGGCGGGCGAACACGTCGGAGAATGCAGCGGACCCTTGAGTGTTGCTAGACATGAAGAGTTTTGGGCATCAGTTAGAGGGAACATAAAGGTAGGGTGCGTCCTACGTTTCGTGAGGGTCGATGATATCGCTTCCTGTATCCGTCATTGTTATTGGAGAGGTCAGCGGTGAGTTCTGGGTTTGTGTCTGATGGTGCAGAGCGACGCTCTTTATCGTGGGCTCCGTATCCAAGTCGACATTCACGGAGCTGCCCACTGGCACGGCCCTGCACGCCACTGATCTCAAGGCCCCGAAAGCTATGGAAACGGAAAAAAGATATGTTGCGGCAACGACAGATGTCGTTCCTGCAAGATCTGAACCATAACATTGACGCCCAGGCAACCAAAATGCAACCAAATGAGTTAACTTACCCTTGGCTTGACTTCAGTGTCACATTACTCTAGCGACCCTTATTCCCCTTTCTCTTCTCTTTGACCGTACTGTATCGGGACTCTGAGAAAGGTAGACAGGAGAAAGGGGGAGAAAGGGGAAAGGCATGAGAGTAGGCTTCGCCACCTACTCTGAGTCCTAGAGTGTCAGAATCCCTCTTGCGGCGAAGGTTTCCTCTTCTCTTCGTGCGATCCCTCGTCTCATCGCCTTCGAGCCACTTGGTTGTCAAACATTCGACTTGAGCCGCTTGCTCTTTCCAATAGCAATCTCAGGCCTTCGCCGCCTTCCGGGCCTGCCTCACAAAACTCACGCGAGCGGAATTCTTCGCCTTTTAGTGCAGGGATGAAGGGATTTTCTGGACATTTTTCAGGACCTTGATCTTCTCCTGGTATCCGAGATTGTTCCGCTTCTGGTTGGCTGAGGGTACGCAACATCAGGACTCCCACTACAAGTTTTTTTGTTGGACTTGTACGAGTCCGTAGTACGAGTGGAAAAGTCAGAAAGTTGAAAAGGGACGTGGATCACAAAGGCCGGAGAGAGTACAAAAAAAACCCTCTTTTTTTTTTTTTCAAAGTAGAGAAGTTAAAAAGTTGTTTGAATTGATGCTTTCCTGATGAGCCCTAGAACTCGCTGTGACAGATATACCAATTAAGGCCATATTGGGTTGGAGAGCAAGTTAAAACCGTGGACCCTGTGAGATCGTCAAAGGATACCCCCTTGTCCATCGTCGAGTCAGGTTGTGAGTGACTTCGTTGATCTGGTCTTGGATATCGGAAGGCGCTTATCCACTAGTTTCCGAGTTGTGCCTTCGCCTTGAGCTTGAATGTTTCTCAGATCGGATTTATGGCGGCGTAGTACTTGCTCCGCTCTTTCCCCTCCCCTATCCCCGTCGCCCAAGACATTGAATTCCCAACTTAGCTTGTTCACGTAACCCACGTTATCGCAAACTGTTCAGCTATCACCCGAACATCCCTGGCCATTAGGGAAAACCTCGCACGCTGGCGAGTGCTGGCGAGGCCTAGCAAGGAATGATTGACGAAATTTGAAATGAATCACGACCTTCTGTTGGTTCTAATCTCAGGAGGTTTTCCTGATGATGGTCATTTCGAAGATTGTCGAATCATTCCCCGGAGAGAGCGTCTCGAGTAGTTGTATAGTGCCACGGGCATATCGCTGTAGTTGTAGACCATCTAGCATTTTGCGAGTGGCAACGAGGGAGAGGAGAGACATACCCAGCGCGTGGTAGACTCGGACGACCAGTTCAAACTAGTTGCCGAAATCTCCCTAGTTCTTTACGATGATTCTGGGATTACTGAACTGTTTTCCTGTGCTCCCAAGAACACGGACGATGCCGTTGTCTCTACACATGATCGCGAACGCTTGCGCCATTCTCCCTCGTTCATGAAAGAGTCGCGCCGTCGCGGTGATTGGGTGTTGGGAATAAATGCCGCTCGTTTCCGATGCACAGAGATTTGAAATTCAGATTCACACGGTCTGACTATGTATCCCTCCGCCAACATTTTGAACTGTCAAGTTGAAGACCCATGCGTTTTCATGTGTCCAGAGGTATTTTATGCCCTCGCTCATCCGCACTAGCGCTGCGTCCCGTGTGGGATTCGAACAGGCTCGAGTCAGTTTGCTTGGACCTGGCGGACCGACATCACCGGACCGATTTTGATCGACCCCCCGTGTCAAGCGAAAATCGAGACGCCGTCACGTCAAAATGAAACTCGTGCTCCTCACGAGGTGGTGAGAGTTCATACGGAGAAGGCTACGGAGAAGTCGTGGCTAACACGTTCCTTTCCCGTAATAATGCTCCATCGATCGCAGGTATGTATGGAATGACCCTTTCCTTCTCCCTCTCTGCATTAACGAACCACACTATGTCCCAAATCCCCTCCACGATTGCCCCTTCAAACTTTCAATTGACCTTCAGCGATGCCTTGCGCACGTACAAGAGGCGGACAAGGGAGGACCTTCTCCTGCATCCTCTTGCTGCTAGGCTCCAAATGTGCAACTCTCCTCGTGCGGCTCTCTCTGTACTTCAAGACCAAGCCAAGCCATTCGGTCATTCCCAGAGTAGTGAGGAGGGATTGACAAGGTGGCTTGGTCCGACCGTAAATGTCCTCTATTCCCTTTCCATAAGCGTTGAGGAGGATATTGGCCTGGTAAGTATCGGAGTTTGGTTGTCCGAACGCGCGCGGCCTTACGTTTTTGTATCCCAGGTATTATCACCAGCAAAAGTCATCTTCGTTGGCACTGGTGTCCTCCTCTCGGTGAGGATCTTCCTGTTCCCTGTCTATCGCTAAACCCACGTTTCTCAGGCTGCTCAGGCTGCTCAGTCCGTTGGTACTAGTCAAGATACGCTCCTGGACGTCTTCAATCAAATGGAGCTGTTCTTCCGGCGACTCGAGGCGTACACCGAGATCACGACCGCTAAGACTATGAAGGACATAAACAAAAAGATTATGTTGGCAGTACTCTCAATCCTAACCATCGTAACTGAGGAAGTTAAGCAGGGACGAGCGAGTGAGTTGATGATTACAGTATATATTTGAAGTCTTACTCACTCTGAATCAGAAAGGTATTTCAAAAAGCTGGTAGGGAGGACTGTTATTGGCGATGTGATACAAAAGCTGGACAAATTGACATTGGAAGAGGCCCAGATGGTGAATGAGGTGCTCAATATTAGCTACGGTGCCATGAGCCCATCTCACGGTATTTCTACCATAATTCGTTACTGGCATTATTTTGACTTTTTCCTTTCTAATCATGATGCCGCGGAAAGATCTCAACCACCGTCCTACCCCCTACGCTGTCATCAATGGAGTTTCAAACGCTCCTCTCCTCCCGCGAGGCCAACCACTAGGTGACATCCGAAAATGGCTCTCGCCCCCAGATCCGTCAACGAATTATAACGCGGCCTACCGAGTTCGCCATCAAGGGACGGCCAAATGGTTCCTCCAAGGAAGTACTTTCGAGCAATGGAAGTCCACGGGCTCTTCTCTCCTATGGATCCAAGGAAAACGTAATACTTGTTCGTCTCCTTTTACAGTTTAACTGCTGATGGCCTCCCGTCTTCACAGCTGGATCTGGAAAGAGTGTTCTCTGGTTCGTCATCCCCCAAGCTACTATTTTCCAAGATGTTCACTCTGCTTCTCAGTTCCGCCATCGTCAAGGACATTGAAAACCTGTGCAAAGCTGGATCAGCACTTATGGCCTACTTTTTTTTCGACGTGAAGGACAATGAAAAGCAAACTCCCCGCAATATGATTCCCTCTCTCCTTACCCAATTATCCGCCCGGTCCAACCATTGTCGTGATATACTCTACCATCTCTACTCGACACACAGCCGCGGCGCTCAGATGCCTACGGATGGCGTCTTAACAGAATATTTGAAAAATATGCTCTCCATACCGTGCCAAGTCCCTATATATATTATCTTGGACGCCATCGATGAATGTCCGAATAACCCTGGGGTACCATCTCCACGTGAAGAGGTTCTGGAACTTGTGGAGAAACTTATCTCGTTGCGGATTCCAAATTTACGGTTATGCATCACGAGCCGCCCCGAGATGGACATTCGAACCTCCCTCGAACTTTTGAAACCTCTCCTGGTATCGCTACATGATGAATTGGGACAAAAGCAAGATATTATCGAATACATCAGGGCTACCATTTATTCGGACAGAAGTATTCGTAAATGGAGAGAGGAGGATAAAGAACTGGTTATCAAATTACTCTCGGGACGAGCGGACGGAATGTGAGAATCCCGTTGTGTACCCCTCTCTCGCTCATGTGTATATCATCATTCTCCAGGTTTCAATGGGCCTCTTGCCAGGTGGATACCTTACGGCACAGTTTTCCGTCACGTGTTCGGCGGATCCTGGGTGAACTACCCAAGGCTCTTGAAGAAACATATGAACGTGTCTTGATGGAAATCAGTATTTCAAAAAGGAAACACGCTCTTCGTCTATTCCACTGTCTCACGGCCGCAATTCGCCCACTTCGTGTCGAGGAGCTTGCTGAGGTCCTATTTGACGCCAAAGATACTATTCCAAAACTCAACGTCGACCGGCGCTGGGATGTCCAAGAACAAACCGTGCTATCGGCATGCTCCAGCCTGGTTTCTGTTGTCCAAAATACGGACGGCTCGAGGATGGTACAGTTTTCACACTGGTCGGTGAAGGAGTTCTTGACTTCGCCCCGCCTCGCCGCATCGAAGGAACGTGTCTCATTCTATCATATCCAACTCGAATCTGCGCATACAACCTTGGCACAAGCTTGCCTTGGTGTCTTACTTCGTCTGGACGACCGAATCGATAAAGACAGTATCAAGCGATTTCCCCTGGCAGACTACGCCGCGCGACATTGGGTCGACCATGCCAAATTTGGGAACGTGTCATCGCATTTGCAGGCTCCGATGGAGGCTCTCTTCGACCCAGAGAAGCCACATTTTGCTGCTTGGGTTTGGATTCATGACGTAGACGAATCCCCATGTTTCCCCACAAAACAACCAACGCGACCCCAGGCCGATACCCTGTACTATTCTACACTATGTGGCTTTCATGGGCTGGCAGAACACCTTATCGTTGAATGTCACATGGGTGTGGATGCCCGAGGTGGTCGCTTCGTAACCCCACTCCTTGCGGCATTATATATGGGGCATATCGCAATCGCTGTCTTACTGATCGAACATGGTGCCGAGATGGACGCACGGGATGACGCCGACCCGAGTCCTTTATGCTTGGCATTGCATAACAGGAATTTCGAGGTCGTACGACCATTACTTGCTCACGGGGCGAATGCAAATGTCCAAGACGATAAACGCGCAACTCCATTGCACATCGCATCACGCAGCGGTCACTCCGACGCCGTTCAATGGCTCCTTGAATACGGTGCGAAGGTCAATACGCAGGATTGCGAGGACCGGTCCCCCTTACATATAGCATCCGGCAACAGCCACTCCGATGTTGTTCGTACGCTGTTGGGACACGGCGCGAATGTGACCTCCCGGAACAATAAGGGCTTGACTCCGTTACACCTCGCTTCGGCCAAGGGGAACCTCGAGGTTGCCAAATTGCTGGTTGAACATGGAGCCAATGTTGATGCCCAGGACGATAAGGACTCAACGCCACTGCATCTCGCGTCGGTTAACGGAAACCATAAAGTTGTCGTATTTCTTATTCAGCATGGCGCGGATGTCAACGCCAAGGACAATAGGATGTCGACCTCGTTGCATCTTGCGTCACTGAATGGACACGTTGGTTTTGCCAAATCGCTCGTCCATTTTGGTGCTGACGTGAATGCCTGGGACAACAAGCGCTGGACCCCATTACATCTTGCATCGGAGGATGGAAACTTGGAGCTCGTCGATTTACTGATCCAGTGTGGCGCGGATGTGGATGCTCATGACATCAGGGGTTCGACCGCGTTGCATCTAGCGTCGCGCCGGGGACCTTCCGACATCGTGAAGCTCTTGCTCGAACGTGGCGCTGAGCCAAATGCGCAAAATGATAGGGGCTGGACCCCTCTACACATCACAACACGGGAAGGGGCTGTCGGCGTCATGCTGTGTTTGCTCGCTCTGGGGGCTGATGTTGCGTTGAGGGATGGCGAGGGCAGAACTGCGTTGCATATGGCGTCGAGCAATGAAGATTCGAAGGGTGTGGATTTACTGATCGAGCACGGCGCAGATCCGTACGTACGAGACAACTTCAACCAGATACCGTCTCAGTTGTGGTTGGCGACTGGGGGCCGAGCATAAGGCTGTACGGCCCTTAAAATGATACCATAATCATTCTTTCTCGTCCGACTTCGGTTCACAGCCCAGCAGCACTCCATTGAAGGCGACGCGAGAAGATTCGGATTGTTTCCCGTACTATATCGATCGGATAGCATGCCCTCATTAGACTTTATGTGCACTTATAAACCTGCACATTCCTTCGTACTTCTCCTATTGCCTACCGACTTTCGTTTTACTTTCATGCATTTGTCCTCCATCGCGCGAGGGTCTCAGTACCTGTGCACCCCTAGGTTATCAAGTCCTACTCATAACGATTCCCTCTTATTTCTTCTCTTGTAATCTCTCCGCTCTCCGCTCGTATTAGGTGATGTATTCAGCCTCCGCGTCGAACTCGGAGCCCCGCATGTGCCCCGCGACCTGTCGTAGTAGAGCTAGCTGTCTGGCGATTGCCTTGGTTCTCGGAATCTGTCATCATCCGAAGAAAGCGAAAGTTCGCAGTCTGTTTTTCTCTCACATAGGGTCTGAGGAGCTTCGCCGATGGTACGTTTCCCAAGCTGGTGTTTAACCCCGACTTGTAGGAATTGAACCATTAAAGTTTCTGATTTCGAACGACTCCCTCTCAAACTACGTAGACGGGGTGGTGGGTGGCTTCCAAGGCGTGAACTCGACTATCCGACACGTATGCCCCCACGGCCTCCGTACGAGCCAAGGTAAAGACGATGGCGCTCATATTGCGATACGCGCGGGCTCAGTCTCAGAACAAAACACTGATCATTTGGGCTTGTCTAACCTGTTGCGATACGCGCGAGCTAGACGTAGATAAGTAAGCGATATTCGTATAGTAAAAAAGAAGGAACTAACCTCAGTCTCAGAACAACAGACTGAGGTACCGGTTAGGCGTGCAATGTATCCGTTACGAATGCCAAAGTACTATTAAATTAGAATAAAAAGGTATCGATCACAGAAGAAAAAATGAGGTCCGATTGTAAGGTGAAAGTGAAGTAAACGAGAAGACAAAGTACCAGAATTTCCGTTCGAAAGCGTTGTCCATATCCGCGAAGGGGCTGCTCAGGCACTCCGAGGACACTACGAGTTAATGATTAACTTTCGCGGGTCTGTAAGTTGAGGTGGTCCGCATCAGACCTTCCGGATCAGTTCGATTGAGATAGCGGTATCGACCAATCGCAAACTGGCGAAAGATAAGACCCGAAAACTTGCATTCCCCAGTACCAAGGAAGGACAACGAAAAGGGGAAAATGCACAACGCCTGAAGCACTCCAAATTTACCTCTGAGGTGACCGCAGTAACACCAACGGGCCAGTTTGTAGACAAGGAGAACAGAGATAGCTAAACCGGTGCTCAAAGTCACGTGATTAGTACTTTTGGTTTAGGATTGGCGTAATGCCGAACTGCTACCGCAACTGAACACTCCAATTGGAACCAGGGCACTACGGATTGCTGGGTTAGCTGTGTTATTAAAAGGCCCCAAAAGGAGTGACTTGCGTGCGCTGCGCGCCACCGACATGCCCTGACTCGGAGCGCATACTACTCTAGGGTTTGCGGCGCAGCTGGAGAGGGCAATGAACCGACCCTCTGTGCTACATGTTTCCGCCGTCTGTTTGAGGGTACTAGTACCGTACATGTCAGAAAGTTCGGTCCGGACAGGCAGCCAACTCCCGAGTCCCGGGTACCAGTGTCGGGGAATCACTTTGGGCAATATGGAAAGATGCGCAGGCCACTACGACATTCGAGCCAATCTACCTGGAGATTTGTAAAGTCCATGGAAGTAATCCTCGATACGTAGCAAGATGTATTTCACGTATGGGTATCAATCATGATTGAGAATGAGCCTACGTAAGAGCTGCCATGCCGTTCAAAACGTAAATGCTACGAGGAGCTTATCGGCGCGCGGCTTTCCAAGATCTTTTTCGCGCTCTCTCGGAAAATTTGGTCGCCGAGTCTCCATTCAACGTCCCTGAGTTCGTTATGTGCGGCATCGATCGCATCAATATAGGAACTTTGATCCAGCCCTTCGACCATCTTGCCCAACAAATCCAGGAGCTCCTTCGTAATGTAGTCGGGATACGCGTAATCTGAAATGATACCCCGATCTTGCACGGCGATATCGCAGACCAGGTTGAGAACGATTTGCAGAGTCCCGAGTGAATGTCTGAACTGCTCCCAATCGGACGTGATGGCCCTGAATGTGCCAACGTAAAACGTGATGTAGGCGTCCCGGGGCTGGGATGTAAATGCCGACAGGATTTCTCTGAGGGAAATCAAATAAAGTTCGAGGGTGAAGCCAAACGCGCCGCCAATGCTCAAGTCTTGTAGGCGCCACAATTGTCGTTCCATCAGTCGTCGTTCCATTATGCGGCCATCCTCCGCGCGCAGGTAAAATGGGATTTCCTCTATGGCTTTCATGATTCTGGTCGTCTCCCGATATCCTTTACTGCACCGCGTCTGGCTGAGAGTGCATAACCCGAGAAGTCGTTGCGAAAGGTATAATAATTGGGGTCGGACGGGGTCGGCAAGGAAGTCAAAAATTTCCGCTATGGGTGTGGGTCCTGTAGGGTCGTCAACGACTACACCGGGCAACCGACGAGTCAAATTGTGAGTGACTTCGTCGATTTTGCTTTGGAGATAGGACGTGCGCATGTCCACCAGCTTCATAGCGTCTGCTTCGCTTTGAATATCTCCCAGATCTGATTTATACTTGCGCAGAATTTTCTCCACTTCTTCCCCACTTCTATCCTTCTCCAATCTGTTGAATTCCTCGCGTAGGCTTTCCACACAGTTCCATGCCTTTGTAAGTTGTTCGTCTATCTTCCGGGCATTTTTAAGCGCCGTATCAAAAGGTTTATAGCCATCCACTGGATCGGATGCCCCAACTGTGAGGATGGTGTCATCTGCGTATCCAAGCGTGAGGATGGTGCCATCCGCGTATTGTGTCACCTCTGAAGAGTCCAACATTCTCCGGATGGCGACGAGCGAGAGACATGTCCAGCGCGTAGTGAATGGTTGATTCAGGCTTGTTGCCGACACTTCGCGGGTCCTTTCGGCGCTCCCGAGATCGCTGAGCAGTTTTCCAATCTCCCCAAAAGAGCTGATATCGGCATCCATGCAGAACACAAATGACGCTGCGGT
>Ga0209488_10000558_pt1 | contig 31631 bp, 34 predicted proteins | sample Rivendell_Oct201_8_FD_188349 | JGI IMG/M metagenome (GOLD analysis project Ga0209488, IMG submission 188349) | Vadose zone soil microbial communities from the Eel River Critical Zone Observatory, Northern California, USA -... | ecosystem: Environmental > Terrestrial > Soil > Vadose zone >...
TTGTGTCGATTCGCGACGACGCTCACCGCTCCCTCGGTGGCCCGATTGGACCGTCCGGACATCGGCTAGCCGCTCCGCGCCAGCGCTTCTTCCATCGGCTCCAGCGCATGCGGGAAAAGCTCCAGCCCGCGCGCCCTCGCCTCGTCGGGCGTGAACCAGCCGAGCGCCGTCGCGTCCTCGATCGGCTCGCCCTCGCCCGCGCGCCACTCGAGCAGGACGGCGACGAGGGCGAAATGCGTCTTCACGCGGCCGGCGTCGTCGCGGCTGATCCGGTCGAGCACGGTGAGGATCGCGATGGGCTCGGCGGTGATGCCGGTCTCCTCCTGGAGCTCGCGCCGAGCGCATTCATGGACGGTCTCGCCCAGCTCGACGAGGCCGCCGGGAAAGCCCCATTGTCCGACGCCTGGCGGCACCGAGCGCTGCGCCAAGAGGACGCGGCCGCCCCGCCGCACCACGGCGAGACAACCCAGGATGGGACGGTCGGGATAGACGCTGAGGCGAGTCCTGGACCCTGACTGGGCTAAATTGATTTTGCGTATGTCGTAATTCGGACAGTACCCTGCGCCGGTGGAGCATGGACGCCGCCCGTGCCCTGCCTTAGCATGCCGCAATGCGACAGCGCCGGACGAAGCTCATTTTGGTCCTTGTGACGACCTTGTTCCCGCCGCTGGCGCAGGCCGCGTCGTCCCAAAGCTGGCTTCCCGATAGACGGACCATCGACGAGATCGAAGCAAAAATAGAAATGCCCGCTGGCGCGCGCCCTGTTGCCGATTACCTGCGCTTCTATACCGGCGACCGGAAGGATGGCCGGCCGGTCGTGCTGGGAACGTTCGTGTTGCGGGATCTGTTGCAGCGCCCGGCGGCCCCGATCAACATTGTCGAGAAGCCCGACATGCCGATCATCCTTGACGGCGGATGCGCGGTGGTAAATCTCGAATTCGACACGCAGCGGAAACAAATCGTTTCCATATCCTGCAACGGCAATGCGTAAGGCACCGGTGCTATCCGGTTGACGTTTTTCGGGTTTGCGATATAGCGCGTCTCCGTCATGGCAAACCCATCATCGTCATGGCCGGGCCGCCCGAAGGGCGAGTCCCGGCCATCCATGCCTTGCAGCGGTGCAAAAAAGACGTGGATGCCCGGCACAAGGCCGGGCACGACGATGACGGGGAAGAGGTTTGATTCCCTGTGACCGGGTCTAGCGGGCGAGCGCCGCTTCCATCAGCTCCAGCGCATGCGGGAAGAACTCCAGGTCGCGCGCCCTCGCCTCGTCGGGCGTGAACCAGCCCAGCGCCGTCGCGTCCTCGATCGGCTTGCCCTCGCCGGCGCGCCACTCGAGCAATACCGCCACCAGCGTGAAATGGGTTTTGACCTTGCCCGCCTCGTCATGGCCGATGCGGTCGATCACCTTCAGCGTGGCGACGGGATCGGCGGTAATGCCGGTCTCTTCCCTGAGTTCGCGCGCGGCGCATTCATGGACGGTCTCGCCCAGCTCGACGAGGCCGCCGGGAAAGCCCCATTGTCCGACGCCGGGCGGCACCGAGCGCTGCGCCAGGAGGACGCGGCTGCCCCGCCGCACCACGGCGAGGCAGCCCAGGATGGGGCGATCGGGGTAGAGCCGGTCGCCGCGCGTCACGGATCGGTCGGCGCGGCGCGGCCTTCGACCACCTTGTAGAGCTGGCTGCCGAGCTGGCGGAACTCCCGCGACTTGTCGGCCATGCCGGATTGCGCGAACTCGCGCACCTCTTGCGAGATCTTCATCGAGCAGAATTTGGGGCCGCACATCGAGCAGAAATGCGCGAGCTTGGCGCCCTCGGCCGGCAGCGTCTGGTCGTGGAATTTCTCGGCCGTTTCGGGATCGAGCGACAGGTTGAACTGGTCGCGCCAGCGGAACTCGAAGCGGGCGCGGGAGAGCGCGTCGTCGCGTTCGCGCGCCGCGGGATGGCCCTTGGCGAGATCGGCCGCGTGCGCCGCGATCTTGTAGGTAATGACGCCGATCTTGACGTCGTCGCGGTCGGGGAGGCCGAGATGCTCCTTGGGCGTGACGTAGCACAGCATCGCCGTGCCAAACCAGCCGATCATCGCCGCGCCGATGCCGCTGGTGATGTGGTCGTAGCCCGGCGCGATGTCGGTCACCAGCGGCCCCAGCGTATAGAACGGCGCCTCGTGGCACTGCTCGAGCTGCAGGTCCATGTTCTCCTTGATCTTGTGCATCGGCACATGGCCGGGGCCCTCGATCATCACCTGCACGTCATGCTTCCAGGCGATCTTGGTGAGCTCGCCCAGCGTCCTCAGCTCGGCGAACTGCGCCTCGTCATTGGCGTCCGCGTTGGAGCCCGGCCTGAGGCCGTCGCCCAGCGAGAACGACACGTCATAGGCGCGCATGATCTCGCAGATTTCCTCGAAGCGCGTGTAGAGGAAGCTCTCCTGGTGATGCGCCAGACACCATTTCGCCATGATCGAGCCGCCGCGCGAGACGATGCCGGTGACGCGCTTCGCGGTGAGCGGGACGAAGGGCAGCCGCACGCCGGCATGGATGGTGAAATAGTCGACGCCCTGCTCCGCCTGCTCGATCAGCGTGTCGCGGAAGATCTCCCAGGTGAGCTCCTCGGCCTGGCCGCCGACCTTCTCCAGCGCCTGGTAGATCGGCACCGTGCCGATCGGCACCGGCGCGTTGCGGATGATCCATTCGCGGATGGTGTGGATGTTCTTGCCGGTGGAGAGGTCCATCACCGTGTCGGCGCCCCAGCGGATCGCCCAGACCAGCTTGTCGACCTCTTCCGCGACCGAGGAGGTGACGATGGAGTTGCCGATATTGGCGTTGATCTTGACCAGGAAATTGCGGCCGATGATCATCGGCTCGCTTTCGGGATGGTTGATGTTGGCGGGGATGATGGCGCGGCCGCGCGCCACCTCGTCGCGCACGAATTCGGGCGTGACGAAAGCCGGGATCGCCGCGCCGAAGGATTCGCCGTCGCGCAAGCCCGCCGCGGCCAGATTCTCGCGCCCGAGATTCTCGCGGATGGCGATGTATTCCATCTCCGGCGTGACGGCGCCGGCGCGGGCATAGGCGAGCTGCGTCACGGCATGGCCGGCGCGCGCCTTGAGCGGCCGGCGCTTGGCGCGGTCGAACAGCGGCACGCTGCCGGTCTCGCCGGACTTCAGCCCGTTGTCCTCGGGGCGCACGAAGCGGCCCGGCTGCTCCTCGACATCGCCGCGCGCGCGGATCCACGCCTCGCGCAGCGGCGGCAATCCGGCGCGGATATCCGTGGCGAAGGCCGGGTCGGTGTAGGGGCCGGAAGGATCGTAGACCCGCGCCGGCGGCTCCTTGGCCGCGGGCGAGAGGTCGATCTCGCGCATGGCGACGCGCATTTCAGGGTACTGCTTGCCGGCGACGAAAATTTTGCGCGACGCCGGCAACGCTCCCGTCGAGACGTTGAAATCCTGCTTGATGGTGCCTTCGGGCATGGTGATCTCCTTTTCCCGACTCGTCGGTGCATTAGGAGATCCGGTGCCTGCGGGGTTGAGGGGCCGCTCTTTCTCGAGCCGCGCCGTTCCTGTCCCTACGCCGGTACGATCCGGATCAGGTTCAAAGGGTTCCCACGTCGAACGTCCAGTGGTGTCTCAGCCCCTTAGCGGGGCTCCCCTTGGAAGCCCCCCAGTATCCCGACAGTGACCCGGCCGCGTCAAGCAGCGCCTCGGCCCCAGGTCGTCGAGTCGAGTTGGACGCCCGCCCGCAACCGGAGCAAGATGATAATGTCACTTTGTCCATGATCGGGGGAAATCAATGAGCACATCGTCGCTGCATGCATCGAGGGCTCAGGTGTCGCCGACCACCCTCGTGCTCGCCTTCATCGCCGGCGCGCTGGCCGTTCCCGTCTTCCACCAGATCCTGTTCCTGGTGCTGCATCTGGCCGGGATCATTCCGGTGCCGCCCTTCGATATGACGCCGACCAAGCCTTTCGGCGTACCGGCGCTGGTCTCGATCTCGTTCTGGGGCGGCGTCTGGGGCGTGGTCTTCGCGCTGACCCTGCCGCGCTGGTTCCACGGCACCGCCTATTGGGTCGCGGCGCTGGTCGCCGGCGGTGTCGCGCTGACGCTGGTCTACATGTTCGTCGTCGTGCCGTTGCAGAGCGGCCACCTGCCGCCGGACATCGTCGGCCTCTTCGTCATCGGCTTCCTGCTGAACGCCGCCTGGGGCATCGGCTGGGCCCTGTTCCTCGAATTGTTCGAGCGGCTGCGCGCCAGGGCCATGTAGTCGGCGACGGCGCGCGATGCTGGCCGCTCACCAGCGGCGGCCGGCATCGAGGCGATCGAGCAGCCCGGCCGGCGCTGTTCCGGTCAGGCCGGATCGTTGCCGCGCCGCAGCGCCTCGAGCCGCAGCGGCAGCGGCGTGCCGAGCCACAGCGGGAAGCGGGCATGGTCTTCGTAATCATCGCCGGTGCGGGGGTGGACGAGCACGCTGAGGCCGGCGCGGTTGAGCATGAGCCACGGCACCAGCCGCGGAAAATCGGACACGTCGAACGCGACCTGATACATCGCTTGAGGATGCGGCCCGATCGGCTGGTCATGCCAGCGGCCGAGCGTGACGGCGAAGCGCTCGCCCATGGCCTGGCGCAGCCGCTCGGCCACCGGCCGCGTCGCCGGCTCGTAATAGACATGCGCGTGGTAGCCGGCGATGCCGGCGGTGTCGGCGAATGGGTCGGCCATGGTCGTCCTCGGTCGGTGTCTTTCCCCATGATAGAACAACTCGATCTTCGACCGCTGCGGATCAGCCCAGCATAGTTAGAAGTCGACGCGCGCTGCCATCCTTGCTGGAATGCCGAAAAATCGCCCTCGGGAGGCCGCCGATGACCGATCTGTTTCGCCTTTCCGCCCGCGACGCCGCGCAACGCATCGCCGCCGGCAGCCTTACCGCCGAAGCGCTGATTCGCGCCTGCCTCGACCGCATCGCGGCGCGCGAACCGGAAGTGGGCGCCTGGGCCTATGTCGATCCCGACCAGGCGCTCGCCGAGGCGCGGGCGCGCGACCAGGCGACCACGCGCGGGCCGCTCCACGGCATTCCGATCGGCGTCAAGGACATCATGGACACGGCCGACATGCCGACGGCGTACGGCTCGCGCGCCTATCATGGCTTCCGGCCCGGCGCGGACGCTGCCTGCGTGGCGCTGGCGCGCGACGCGGGCGCGGTGGTGCTGGGCAAGACCGTGACCACGGAATTCGCGGCGCTCAGCCCCGGCAAGACGCGCAATCCGCACAATACCGCGCACACGCCAGGCGGCTCGTCGAGCGGGTCCGCGGCGGGCGTCGCCGATTTCATGGTGCCGCTCGCCTTCGGCACGCAGACCGCCGGGTCGATCATCCGTCCCGCCTCGTTCTGCGGCGTCGTCGGCTACAAGCCCAGCTTCGGGCTCGTCGCCATTTCCGGGACCAAGGCGCTGGCGCCGAGCCTCGACACCGTCGGCGGCTTTGCCCGCGACGTCGCCGACATCGCCCTCTTCATCGCCGCGCTCACCGGACGGCCGGAGCTCGTGCCGAAGGCGCCGGCGGCGCGGCCGCGCATCGGCGTCTACCGCACCCAGCCCTGGGAGCAGGCGCAGCCCGCAACCATCGCCGCGCTTGACGACGCGCGCGAGCGCCTCGCCCGCGCCGGCGCAAGCATCGCCGAGCGGCCGGCCTTCGCCGCCTTCGACCGGCTGGTGCCGGCGCAGGTCGCCATCATGGGCCACGAAATGGCGCGCAACCTCGCCTGGGAGCGCACCAGCCGCGGCAACGAGGTCATGCCGCGCACGGCGGCGCTCTTCACCGAAGGGTTGGCGATCACCCCGGCGACCTATGACGAGGCGCGGCGCGGCGCCGCCGCGGCGCGGGCGCAGCTGGCCGAGTTCTTCGGCGATTTCGACGCGATGCTGGTCCCGGCCGCGCCGGGCGAGGCGCCGCCGGCGGCGACCACTGGCGACCCTGTGTTCAATCGGCCCTGGACGCTGCTGCATGTGCCCTGCATCACGCTCCCGGGCCGGCGCGGCCCGGCCGGGCTTCCGGTGGGCGTGCAGCTCGTCGGGCCGCCGCATAGCGACGCGGCGCTGCTCGCCGTCGCGCTCTTCGCCGAAGCGGCGTTCGGCGCGGCGGCGTGAGCACGGCTCCCGCGGCAGCGGCGCGGCAGCCCGCGCCGGTCGCGTATCTGCTGCTCGCGGCGCTGAGCCTGTTCTGGGGCCTCAACTGGCCGATCATGAAGGTCGTGCTGGGCGAGATTCCCGTGCTGCCGTTTCGCGCGCTCTGCCTGCTCGGCTCCGGGCCGCTCCTGCTGGCGATCGCGGCGACGCGCGGCGACGCGATGGCGCTGCGTCGCCACGAAGTCGGGCCGCTCGTGCTGGCGGCGCTCTTCAATGTGACGCTCTGGCACCTGTTCTCGGCTTACGGCGTGTCGCTGATGGCGGCGGGACGGGCGAGCATCATCGCCTACACCATGCCGGCCTGGGCCATGCTGCTGGGCGCGCTTGTCCTCGGCGAGCCCTTCGGCCGGCGCGGGCTCCTCGCACTGGCGCTCGGCATGGCCGGCATCGGCGCGTTGCTGCTGCCCGATCTCGAGCGCATCGCCGCGGCGCCGCTCGGCGCCGGGGCGATGATGTTGGCAGCGATCAGCTGGGCCGCGGGCACGGTGGTGATGAAGCGCTTTCGCTGGGGCTGCTCGGTGGCGGCGCTCACCGGCTGGCAGACCGTTCTGGGCGGATTGCCCATCGTGCTGGCGGCAATGGTGATCGGGCCGTTCCCCGGACTCGAGCGCGTCGACGCCGCGGCCATGGCCGGGCTCGCCTACGTCATCCTCATGGGCATGGTGTTCAGCCAATGGGCCTGGTTCTCCGTGCTCGGCCGGCTACCCGTCGCAATCGCCTCGATCGGCTCCCTCGCCGTCCCCGTCATCGGCGTTCTTTCCTCGGCGCTGCTGCTGCATGAGCGCATCGGCGCCGGCGAGATCGCCGCGCTGCTGCTGGTCGTCGCCGCTTTCGCCACCGTGCTGCTCCGCCCGGCGCGGCGCTGACCGCAGGGTTGCGTGGCGGCGCTCGATCGGCGAGTCTACGGCGATGATGCGCCTCATCCGCCTCGTGCTGCTGTGTCCGGCCTTGCTCAGCCTCGCCCAGTGCAGCGGCTGGCTGCCGCCCTTCGAGACGGTGCCGCCGCCGGCCAGCGCCGATAGCGAGGCGACCCGCGTTGCGGTCTGCTACAACGCCCTCACGGCCTCGCCCGAGCAGTTGCTGGGCGTCGCCACGGCGAGCTGCGGTGCGGGCGCGACGCCGCAGCCCGTCGGGCGGGACCTGACGCTCAGCTACTGCCCGCTCTTCACCCCGGCCCGCGCCACCTTCGCCTGCGCTGCGCCCTGACGAAGGCGTGATTCCCCAGCGATCGCCCGCAAGTGCTATCCTGCCATCGTCGCGCTGGCCACCCAGCCAAAGGCCGGCGCTCAGGGGGAGACGACCAATGAGCATCAACCATACGGCCGCACCGCGGCTGGCCATTCCCGCGCTCGGCGGCCTTTACGACGCGCTGGCGCCCTACAGCTACGCACTGATCCGCTTCGCTACGGGCGCCATCCTGGTGCCGCACGGCTACGTCAAGCTGTTCCAGGGCGGCGTGACCGGACTGGCCGGCAACCTCGGCAAAATGGGCTTCGAGCCGGCCATCGTCTGGGCCTACTGGGTGGCCGGGCTCGAATTCTTCGGCGCCATCATGCTGGCGATCGGCCTGCTCACCCGGCCGGTGGCGCTGCTGCTGTTGATCGAGATGGTGGTGATCGTCTTCGGCGTGCACCTGCCCCAGGGCTTCTTCTGGACCGGCCGCGGCGTCGAATACCCGCTGCTGCTGGGTGTCTTGTGCCTCGCCATCTTCTTGCGCGGCGGCGAGCGGCTGTCGGTCGATCGCGCCTTGGGGCGGGAGATCTGAGGCGGCGATAACCAAGGGTAAACGGGTCTGAGGGACGATCGCCCCTGCGCATCCCTGCGCAGGAGCGATCGATGATCCCGCCTAATCGGCAGCAGCTTGCGTTGGTCACCCTCGTCTGCGCGGCGGCGGGGCTCTATGGTTGGGCCGTCTTCCTCTCGACCTTCAGCCATGACGGCTCGATCGGGCCGCGCTACAACGCCCCGGGCACGGACTGGATGGTTTTCTACGCCGCCGCCCGCGCGTTTTTCGACGGCAACCTGCCGCTCATCTTCGACGGCCACCGCTTCACCGCCCATCAGAACCAGATGTTCGCCGCTTGGCTTTCGGGCCAGCTGCCGTTCCATCCCTGGCTCTACCCGCCGCATTTCCTGCTGTTGGCATTGCCCTTCGGGCTCATCCCCTTCTCAGCTTCCTATGCGCTGTTCATGTGCATCACCGGCGCGGTCCTTGTCGCGACGATATGGCTCTACGCGCCGCCCGACTATCGCCGTTGGCTGCAGCTGGGGTCGCTGCTGCTCTGCCCGGCCGCTTCGATCACCGTCATCGCCGGCCAGAACGCCTTCCTCACCGCCGCGCTGCTTGTCGGCGGGTTCGGCCTCCTGCCGCGCCGTCCGATCCTCGCCGGCGTGCTGCTGGGCGTCGCCACCTTCAAGCCGACGCTGTGGCTGATGGTGCCGGTGGCGCTGATCGCCGCGCGGCAGTGGCGGGTGCTCGCCAGCGCCGCGGCCGTGGCCGGCGTGCTGGCGCTGGCAAGCCTGGCGGTCTTCGGCGTCGAGATGTGGCGGCAATGGCTGGAGATGGCGCTCAGCCCGCCTGCCGATTTCTACAGCAACTGGCTCGAATCGGGCCGCTCCTGGGGCTTGAGCGTTTATACCTGCGCCTGGGTGCTCGGCGCCTCGCACGGCGTCGCCACCCTCGTCCAGGCAGCCGCCACATTGGGGGCAGCGGCCGGCGTCTATGTCGCCTTCCGCGGCGCTCTCGCGCCCGACCGGCAGCTCGCCGTGCTGCTGGCGGCGGCCATCCTGGCGGGCCCGCACGTATCGAGCTACGACACGCTGCTGCTGGCGATCGCCGCTTCCCTGCTGTTCTGCCGCGCCCTCGAGGAAGGGGCGCCGCTCTACGAGATCACGCTGATGCTCTCCGTCTGGCTGCTCCCGCTGTTCAACCCGCCGCGCGCCACCCCGCTCGGATTGATGACGCCGGTCCTGGTCGCCTTGCTCATCGCCATCGCGATGGCCGGCGCGCGCGTGCGATCGCCGGCAAGCGCCGCCGCCGCGGCATAACGCATCCCGCCCGCGCGCCTTGACGCGATCGGGCACGCGCGCCACTTACGCGGGACGGGCGATGCGCGAGAGGTTTCGATGATCACCATCAGGCCGGCCGAGACGCGCGGACGGACGCGGCTCTCTTGGCTCGACAGCCGTCACAGCTTCTCTTTCGGCGACTATTACGATCCGCGGCAGACCGGCTTCGGTCCGCTCCTCGTCATCAACGAGGATCGCGTGGCACCGGGCGCGGGCTTCCCGACGCACGGCCATCGCGACATGGAGATCATCTCCTACGTGCTCGATGGCGCGCTCGAGCACAAGGACAGCATCGGCACCGGCGCGGTGATCCGCCCGGGCGAGGTGCAGCGCATGAGCGCGGGAACCGGTATCCGGCATAGCGAATTCAACCCCTCGCGCGACGCGCCCGTGCATTTCCTGCAGATCTGGATCGAGCCGGAGCGCACCGGGCTCGCGCCGGGCTACGAGCAGAAGGCCTTTGCGCCCGAGGACCGCCGCGGCCGGCTTCGCCTGGTGGCAAGCCGCGACGGCGCCGATGGCAGCGTGACCGTGCATCGCGACGTCGCGCTTTATGCCGCGCTGGTGGCGCCCGGAGATCGGCTGCGCCACAGCCTCGCCCCCAAGCGCGCGGCGTGGCTCCAGGTCACGCGCGGAGCCGTCGCTGTCAACGGCAGCATGCTGCGCGCCGGCGACGGCGCTGCGATCGACGGTGAGCCCGAGATATCGATCGACGGCAAAGAGGACGGAGAAGTCCTGCTCTTCGATCTGCCGCGCGCGGCCTGAGCCCTCACCGTAACGTCCGGCGTCCGACTTAACGCTCTCTCAAGGAGCGCGCGCCCATCCTGCCTGCCGCATCGGTGCAGGATCGGAGCGGTCGCAGTGTCCTTGAGCGCGCGGGCGAGATGGCTCGTCATCGTCCTCATACTGGTTCTCGACGGCGTGGGGCTGGCCCATTACGGCATGCGTCTCACGCTCGTCGGGCTCGCCAGCGGCGCCGGCGCACTCGTCGTGTTCGCTGCCATCGCCGCCATTTATAGCTACTGGCGGCCGGATGAACGGATCGTCGATCTCGCGCATTGCGCGGCCCAGCTCATCGCCCTCTTCGCCGCGACCGGCGCCTTCAGCTATGTGGTGACGGCCGCCGGCCTGCCGCTCGCCAACGGGGCCATCGCGGCGGCGGATCGCGCGCTCGGATTCGACTGGCTGAGCTGGTTCGGCTGGGTGGAGCAGCACCCGGCGCTGCGCCTTGTCCTGCAGATCGTTTATCCCAGCGCCATCGCGCAGATGGTGATGATCGCCTGCTACCTGAGCCTCGGCGGACAGCCCGAGCGCAGCCGCGAGCTCGTCTGGACGATCATGCTGTCGCTGCTCGCCATCGTGCCGCTGTCGGGCCTGCTGCCGGTCGAGAGCGCCTGGATCTACTACGGCGTCGGCGCTTTCTTCGACGCGGCGTCGATCGCCGATTTCGACCGGCTGCGCAGCGGACAACTGCACGATCTCGACCTGCGGCAATTGCAGGGCATCATCAGCTTCCCCTCCTTCCACACCAGCCTTGGCGTGCTGTTCACTTACGTCGTGCGCAAGCGGCGGCTGATCCTGCTGCCGGTCGCCCTGCTGAACGTCGCGATGATCGTTTCCGTGCTGACCGAAGGCGGCCATTTCCTCGTCGATGTGATCGCCGGGGCCGGGGTCGCCGCGGCAGCGATCTGGGCGACCGCCCACATCGAAGCGATGTTGCGCCACGGCCACCCGGCCGCCGCCACCGCGTCAGCGGTGGAGTGAGCGCCGCCCGGATGGGCTCGGCTACGCGCGCATCTCAGCGCGCGAGCGCCGCAACGCGTATGTGGATGACCGCGTCGGGCCCGGTATAGGCGCGCCGCCATCCCGGCAGATGGTCGAGCGCTGCCACGGCGCCATCCTGCGGGTGCAGCAATGTCCAGGTGATCTTGTACTGTTTCAGCGCCTCGCCCAGGGCCGGTGCCGCGCCGCGCTCGACCGCGAGGTAGCGGCGCAGGAACGGATCGCCGTACATTTCGATGCGGCCGTCGATGAAGGTCGGCACGCCCTGGAAAATCAGGTAGCCGCCGAAGCTCTCGCTGTTGAGCACCGGTCCTGACACTCCCATCTTGGCGGCCGCGGCGAGCGCGGCGCCCGGCGTTTCCGGGCCGTCCGGCCGCTCGATCGGGCGCAGCAGCGTCAACAGGCCTACGACAGAGACCATCGCGAGCGTCAACGCCGCGCCCCGCGCGCTGGCCGGCGACGCCAAGGCAACGACACGCTCGCCCAGCGGCGAGGAGGGCGTCGAGCGGATGCGCGCGGCCAGCTGTGGGCCGAGCGCGGACGACACGATGAGAGGCGCTATGAGCGCGACAAGATCGGCGTGCCGCGCATGCGCCAGCGCCAGATGGATCAGCGCCAGCAGCAGCAAGAGCCGCGGCATCGGCAGGCGCAGGCCTGCCGCAAAGGCCACGAACATCATGCCGAGCAGCCAGGGCTCAAGCGGATCGAAGCTCTGGAAATTGGGGCTCAGCCACTCGCTGAAGCTCAGCTGCAGCGTCGGCATGTTCAGGAGACGAAACGGCAGCAGCAATCCATCGATGCCGTTGGGCGTCAAGAGCGCGGCAGCGGTGCCGAGCGCGAGGAAGCCGCCCCATTGGCGCAAGCTTCCCCATCGTTGCTGCGGCGTGGCGGACGTCCATGCCGCTTCGGCGCCGAGGAACGCGGCAAGCGCCAAGCCGACCATGAAGCTGCCATGCAGATTCGCCCAGAGCGCCATCAGCGGCAACGCCAGGAGGGGCGGTGCGCGCCCTTCATCGCGTGCGCCGACCAGCGCCGCGCACCACGCGACGAGGACCGGCAAGGCCAGCGCATGGGGCCGCGCCAGGAGATGGGGCAGCAGCAACGCGCCGCTCAGCCCGACGACGATCAGCGCCGAAAACGGCTCCCAGCGCTGCAGCAGCGCGCGCGTGAGCAGCGCCAAGGCGCCGGCGAAACAGAGGGCGGTGAGCAGGACGAGGCCGGGCCAGCCGGCCAGGCCGTATACGCCTGCCAGCACGAGTTCGGAGAGCCATTCATGCGGGACCCATGGCGTGCCCGCCATGGTGTGCGAAAAAGGGTCGCGCATGGGCAGCGCCGCATGGGCGATCATCCACTGCCCGGCGGCGACATGCAGATACGTGTCGGGGTCGTTGAGGACGGCGAGTCCGGCGCTGAGCGGCCGCGCCAGCGCGACCACCGCCACAATGCACGGCCAGGACACGAACGGGCGCAGCCAGCCGCGGCGAGCGCCCGTCGCTTCGTCGGATCCGTTTGTCTCCGCGGATATCGCCATCGCCCTGCTCGCCGTTGCGGTCGGCTGGCGTTGCCGCCGGACCCACGGGCATTGTCATGGCGCATTCTTTAAAGCTCGTTACGGGCGGCGGGGGAAATAAAGCATTCGGTAAACATGCGGCCGGCATAGTCGGGCGGCGGTCGCCGCGACCGTCCATGCGCCTGTTTCGGAAAGCGGCGCTTCCCGGCGCCGAGCCCATGACATGACCGCCGCCGACGCCGCCATCGCCGCCAAGCCCAGCCGCCTGACCGAGGCCCGCGCGGTTGTTACCGCTTGCGCCGTGCTATCGCTGGTGCTGGCGGCGCCGATCATGGCGATGTCGGTGCCGTGGTTTTGCGACCTCTATTTCCACATGGCGCGGATGGCGATCCTCGAGAATCCCCATGCCGCCGATATCAGCGACTGGTACCGCTCCGACTGGCGGCTCTTACCCAATCTCGCGATGGATCTCGTCGTGCCTACGCTCGGCGAGGCGATCGGCACGGCCGCTGCCACGCGCGTCTTTGTCGCGCTGACCTTTGTCCTGACCTTCACCGGGACTGTTGCGCTGCACCACGCGATCCATCGCAAAGTGACGTGGTTCCCGCTCGTCGCCTGCCTCTTCATCTACAACTGGATCACTTTCCTCGGTTTTGCCAATGTTCTCTTCGGCAACGCGCTGCTGCTGTGGGCCTTGGCGCTCTGGTTCCATGGCCGTGCCCGCACGCTTCCCTTCCGCATGCTCCTCGGCACGGTTTGCGCCGTCATCCTCTACACCTGTCATCTCATCCCGCTGGGCCTCTATGCGCTCGTCATCGCCAGCGCCGAGTTCGCCCGCCTGCGGCAGACGCGACCAGGCCCGCATGAGATCGGCCGCAGCCTCGCCGTCACGGCCGTCCCGTTCCTGGTACCGCTCGTATTGCTTCTCACCAGCCGCACGGTCGAAGCTTCGGCGCCGGGCCTCGACTACGTGCTGGCCGCAAAGCTGTTCGCGCTGCTGACGCCGTTCATCACCGTCAACATCCCCGTAGACCTCGCCATTGCCGCCGGCACGGTCGCACTTCTCTACCTCCTCGCCAGGGAGCGCGCGCTCGCCGTCGCGCCCGAGCTGCGTTTCGCGCTCGTCGCGCTGCCCGTGCTTGTCCTGGTTATCCCGACGTCGTTCTTCGGTACCGATCTCGCCGATTTTCGTCTCCCGGCGCTCGGCATCTTCATCGCCATCGCCGCCTGCCGCTTCGGCGAGCAGAGCAGCCATCGACTCCGGCGCGGCGTCCTCGCCGGTGCCGCCGCCCTCTTCGCCATTCGGATGACGGCAATCGCCATCGACTTCGCGACAGCGGAGCCCGAGGTCAAGGCGATCACCCAGCAATTCCGCGCGATGAAGCCGGGCGCCGTGCTGTTCACGGGCACCTTCGAGCACAGATCGTTCCTGGTCGATCTGTTCGCCAAGCCCGAGAACTGGCTCGCGCCGTGGCAGCGCCGCAATGTCGTGCCCTTCCGTCACATCGGCACCATGGCCGTGCTCTATCAGCCGGTGCTCGTGCCGGAGACGACCATGATCGACGGGCAGCAACCGGTCGCCATGCTGCCGCCGTTCCGCGCATTGAAGGCATTGCAGTCGCAAGACCATGTCGCGCGCGCCTTGGCGGGGCCTGATGATCTCAAGCGCTGGCTCCGGGAAATCAGAGCCACTGTGGCGCGGCCGCCCTATCGCTTCACCGCGGTCTACGTCGCGCTGTCGGACCCGCTGGGGCTGGCGGAGCCGCCTCCCGGCATCGTCGAGCGGTTCTCGCAGTACAATTATCGCATCTGGGATGCGAGCGAATGGATGGCCCGCTGAACGCCGATCGGCTTGCGCGAGTGCACGCGATTCTCGCCGAACGTGATTCTCCAGCGCCGCGAATCGAAAAGGCCCCCGGGAGATTTTCTCGGGGGCCTTTTCGCGAGCGCGGCGCCGATCAGGCCTGGCTCGGCTTCTTCATTTTGGCCTTGCTGGTCTTCTTCTTGTCGGAAGCGACCTTCTTGGTAGCCTTCTTCTTCTTCGCCATCTTCTTCTTTGGCGTGGTCTGCTCGGTCTGCGCCTGCGCCTTCGTGATCAACGGAACGGTCGAGGCGGCGACGAACGAGAGCAGGGCAAACGCGGTAATGAGCGCCTTCATAACGAGCTCCTGGTTCTGGAAAAGATTATCGAGGTTGGTTTCGGGAGTGGATCTGTCGGATTGCGACGCGAGAACTCGGCCGGCAAAACAGACGGACATACAATACCATGATTTCTCCAGAATGTGAAAGTTTCCGCCAGCCTGCGCCACTTTTGACACGGTGATGCGCCAAGAAGTCACGCCTTATTCTCGTTTTCGCCGCGAATGTCGCATTTCTGCCTGTCGCTTCGCGGGCGCGACATCGCGGGAGAAAATTCCCGCATGCGGGCGCACGCGAGAACATGCGGCAGTTTGACGCATAAATTGGCCCGTGCCGCCCGCGACTCGGCCGCAGCATTGCCCGCCATTTTATCTTTCAACGCGACAGCACCCAGCGGCCGCTCGGCTCGCGACAGATCGTGGCCAGGGCTGTGCTTGGCGCTCCCTCGATCATGACCCTGCGCTCGTAGACGCGGCAGGTGCGTCCGCGCGCGTCGGTGAAGGCGCGGAGCGGCTCGGGCGTGCTCAAGCCGACGGGCGGCGGCAAGGCGTGATCCGCGAGGCCGCCCGGCGCGGGGTCGATGTTGACGCCCTCCGCCCATCCTGGGCCGGCCGGCGACGGCAAGACGGCCGCAACAGCGAGGAGCGCGATGGCGAGGCGTGCGCGACCGCGCCGGTGTGCAAGCTCTTCCATCCGTCGGACCTTTCGGTACCCCGGCATTGCGACAAACCCAGAGGACGGCCCGCGGTTCCACGGCCGGCCAAGCACCCGCCTCCGACAGGGCGTCTCGCGCTTCGCCTGACAGAATGGAGGGACGTATTTCCGCAATTTTAAGAAAATTAAACGGGCAATTCATCAGATGTTGACCAATAATGAGGATAACTAAACACTGTATTAAAGACGTTTGTATGCATCTTACTTTGCCGATTAATGCTGCATTAACAGATACAGGCCAGAATTCGGCCGTCGCTCACTTGACCCAGGAGGCATGACTCTCATGCGCAACTTCATGACCAAGCTGCTCAGCGATCGCGATGGTGCGACCGCCATTGAGTACGGCCTCATCGCCGCGCTCATCTCCGTCGTGATCATCGGTGCAGTGACGCTCGTTGGCAGCAAGCTCAGCGGCGTCTTCAACTCGATCGCCACTGCGCTCGCCACGGCGAGCTAATTCTAGTCCGTCGCGACCATCTCGACTGGACGGGAGCTGCCAGTGGTGGCTCCCGTTTCGGTCGAGTGGCAGCCAGAGGCGACTGTTCTCGAGCTGCTCGCGGCGGGGTTGATCGGAGAACCCCATGCCTTACGCCGCAAGCCTTGTCGATTGGGTCCACTGGTTCGCCGTATTCGCCCTCATGGCGGCCCTCATTGCGGCCGCCCTTAGCGACATAACCACCTACCTCATTCCCCACCGCTATTCCGCGGCGATCGCCATCGCCTTCCTCGTCTTCGCGATCGGGCGGCCGCTGCCCTTCCTGCTCGGCGGCCTCGCCGCGGCGACGCTGCTTTTCGCGATCGGCGCCCTGCTCTTCGCCCGCCACCTGCTCGGTGGCGGCGACGTCAAGCTGCTCGCGGCAACCGGGCTCTGGGCCGGGTTCGACCTGCTCGTACTGCTGGTCTTCGCCGCGGCGGTTGCCGGCGGAGTCCTCGCGCTGGCGCAGCTCTCGCCGCTCGGCCGCCTTTTGCCAGCGCCGGCGCGGCCCGGCGGCGCGCCGGTCGGCAACGATTTTTACAGCAGAATGCGCCAACCGATGCCGTTCGGCGTCGCCATCGCGCTCGGCGGCGTGTGCGTCGCCGTAGCGCGCCTTGTCGCTTGACCACGGGAGCCCATAATGTCGCCCCGCCGTATCATCTTCATCGCCGTTGCGCTGCTCGTCTCGGGCCTCACCATGTGGTTCGGCCGCAGCTATCTCGAGGCTCAGCGCCTGGCGGCGCTCGACGCTCAGCGTCAGGCGCCGGCGGCGCAGCAGCCCTCGACCATGGTCCTGGTCGCCAAGGGCAATCTCTCGGCCGGCCAGTTTGTGCGGCCGGAGAACCTGCGCTGGCAGCCTTGGCCCGACGACGGTGTCGCGCCGAGCTACATCGTCCAGGGCCAGCGCCAGCTCGAGGACTTCATCGGCGCGGTGGTGCGCAGCGCCGTCGGCGACGGCGAGCCGATCACCGAGACGCGCCTCGTGCGGAAGACCGACCGCGGCTTCCTCGCCTCCGTGCTCCACCCAGGCTATCGCGCGGTCACCGTGAACCTGACGCCCTCCTCGGGCATCGCCGGTTTCTTGTTCCCCGGCGACCACGTCGACGTCATCGTCACGCTGTCGCTCCAGAGCGAGGAGAAGGACGGCGGCAAGACGCACGACAACCGCGCCAGCGAGACGGTGCTCCATGACGTCCCCATCCTCGCCGTCGATCAGCGCGCCGACGACCAGAACAAGGATATCGTCATCGGCAGGACCGCCACGCTCGAAGTGACGCCCAAGCAGGCCGAGGTGGTGGCCGTCGTTTCGGCGGTCGGCCAGATTACCTTGAGCCTGCGCAGCCTTGCGCGCGACGAAGCCGAGGCCGCAGCCGAGAGTGGCCGTCAGAAGCTCAGTTACACCTTCGACAGCGAAGCGACGAGGCTGATTCGGCCGCCCGGCGGCCGTGGTAGCAAGATCGAAGTGGTTCGCGGCACCAAACCCAATAACTCTCGGGGTCTCTTCCGATGAAGCGCCTCTCCTTCCGCATGTTCCTCGCGCTGTCGCTCGCCGGCCTTCTCCTGCCGGCCGTCGCGTCCGCGGCACCCGCTCCCACGCTCATCACCGCCGGCAGCCCACCGCTCGTGGTCGAGGTCGGCAAGGGCGTTCTCGTGCGTCTCGAGCGCCCCGCCAACAGCGTCTTCGTCGCGGATCCGGACGTCGCCGACGTGCAGGTCAAATCCTCGACGCTGGTCTATCTCTTCGGCAAGTCCGGCGGCGAGACCACGCTCTTTGCCGTCGGCGACCGCGATCAGGTTGCGCTCAACGCGACGATCCGCGTGCGCTACGACACGATGCGAATCCAGGAGGCGATCCACGAACTCGCGCCGCGCAGCGCCGTGTCGGTCAGCACGATCGGCGATGCCCTGGTGATCGACGGGACCGTGTACGACACCGCCGAAGGCGACGACATCCGCCGCGTCGCCGGCCGCTACCTTCAGGATCCGAAGCAGCTCATCAACCGCATGAAGGTCGATGCGCCCAACCAGGTCAATCTGCGCGTCCGCATCGCCGAAATCTCGCGTGATCTCATCAAGCAGATGGGCTTCAATTGGGACGCGACCAGCCAAAGCGGCAGCTTTCTGTTCGGACTCGCGGCCGGCCCCAACATCACGAATGCCGGCGGCACTTTTCTAACGCGCGAGCTGTCGACGGATCTCAAGACCACCGTCAACAACCTGTTCGGCAGCGCGAAGATCGGCAACGCCGACCTCAACGTCCTGATCGACGCGCTCGATAGCGAAGGCCTCATCACCGTGCTCGCCGAGCCCAACCTGACAGCGGTGTCCGGTGAGTCCGCAAGCTTCCTCGCCGGCGGTGAATTCCCGATCCCGACGGCCTCCGCCGTAGCCAACGGCGTCCAAACCGTCACCGTGACCTGGAAGAAGTTCGGCGTCAGCCTGAGCTTCGTCGCGACCATCGGTCCCGCGAACCGCATCAGCCTGCATGTCGTCCCCGAGGTCAGCCAGCTGTCCAACAACGGCGCCGTCAACATCGGCGGCATTCAGCTGCCGGCGCTCACCACGCGGCACGCGGATACGACCGTGGAGCTGGCCAGCGGCCAAAGCTTCGCGATCGCCGGCCTGCTACAGAACAACGTCACGCAAAGCATGCAGAAATATCCGTGGCTCGGTGACGTGCCGATCCTCGGCCAACTCTTCCGCTCCGAGTCGTTCCGCCGCAACGAAACGGAGCTCGTCATCATCGTCACGCCCTACGTGGTTCGCCCCATCGCGACCGCCAACCGCCTGCAGGCGCCCACCGACGGCTACGTCACCTCGTCCGACGGTGACCTGGTGTTTACCGGTGCGCAGTACAAGCCGCAGGCGCTGAAGAAGGGTGTCCCGCCAGCCAGCCGCTCGGGCTCGAGCTTGATCGGCCCCGTTGGCTTCGATCTCGATTGAGGGTTGCCATGACAGACCGCTTGCTCCGCCATCTTTACCTCTGCTTCGGCCTGGCGCTTGCCGGGTGCACCCCTCCGGTCTCCGAATGGAGTGAAGCCGAGGCGTCGAAGCAGATCCGCGTCGACTACGTGCGCCTGCAACACGACGCGGCGTTCATGCCGGGCAGCGCCGACCTCGCCGAGGGAGAAGCCGACGGCCTCGCTGCGTTCCTTGAACAGGCCGAAGTCGCACCCGAGGATCACGTGTTGTTCCAGGCGGCGAGCAATGACAAGCTGGCGGCAGCGCGCATCGGCCAACTGACGCGCGAGTTGATCCAGCGCGGCATCGGCGCGACCACGCTTCCGCCCTCGGCCACCGCCATCCCTGCCGACCACATGACCGTCGTTGTCGAGCGCTACGTGGTGACGCCGCCGGATTGCCCGAACTGGAGCAAGCCGGCGTCCGGCGATCACTCCAACACGCTCCCGAGCAATTTCGGCTGCGCCGACGCGACCAATCTCGGGCTGATGGTTGCCGATCCGCGCGACCTGATCCTCGGCCGCTCACTCGGCCCGCCGCGCGGCGATCCGGCGCTCTACGGCTACTCGCGCTACCGCATCGGCAAGCCGCGCAAACCCGATACGACGGGCGCGTCCGGATCCTTCAGTTTCTCCGGCTTCGGCGCCGCCGACTCGGATACTGGCTACTAGCATGGTCGGTGAGGCGGCCAAAGCCATGCCCGCTACCGGCGGAGGCGTCAGTTTCATCGCTTGTGTCGCCGACGACGTGACGCGCGAGACGGTGAGCCGCGCCGTGGCGAATCTAGGCTGGTCCGACGCGAAGGTACGGGCGGGCGGCATCGAGACGGCGCGCCGCGCCATAGATGCCAACGCGCCGCCGACGCTGATGCTGGTCGACGTCACGGAGGCCTCCGACCCGGTGGCGGAATTGGCCGAGCTGGCCGAGATGATCGGCCCATCGACGACCCTTCTCGCCATCGGCGCGGTCAACGACGTGAGCCTCTACCGCCAGCTCACCGCGTTCGGCGTCGCCGACTATCTCGTCAAGCCGGTGTCGAGCGACGTGCTCTCGCAGGCGCTCACCGCCTCGCTGCGGGTATACAGCGCACCCGGGACGGCGCGCTCGACCCAGCTCTTTGCCTTCATCGGCGCCCGCGGCGGCGTCGGCACGACCACGGTCGCGATATCGACGGCCTGGCTGCTGGCGCACGAGTTCAAGGTGCGCACGACGCTCATCGATCTCGATCTCCATTTCGGCAATCTCGCCTTGAGCCTTGACCTCGAGCCGGGACGCGGCCTGCGCGAGGCGCTCGAGAACCCCGAGCGTACCGATTCCATGCTGCTGGCCGCCGCGATGGTGAGCGACGCCGAGAAGCTGCCCATCCTCGCCACCGAGCAACCGCTCGAGGACCTCCTGCGTTTCGAGGCCGGCGCGGTAGCGCCGCTGCTCACGGCGCTCTCCGAGGACTACGATTGCCTGATCGTCGATCTGCCGCGCAGCCTCGACGGCATGGCGCGCGAGGTGATCGCCGCCGCCGACACCACCGTCATCGTCACCGACCTCTCGCTCTCGGCGCTGCGCGACACCCATCGTCTGGTCGAGCTGGCCAAGTCGCTGGAGAGCCGATCGAAGCCCCTCATCGTCGCCAACCAGGTGGGCTCGAGTCACCGCGGCGAGATCGGGCGGCCCGAGTTCGAACGCGGCGTCGGCGGCGCGCTCGACCTCGTCATCCCCTTCGATGCGAAGGCCGCCGTCGCCGCCGCGCAAAGCGGCAAGGCGCTGGCCGCGGCGGCCGCGAAAAGCAGCGCCACGGTGGAACTGCGCCGCTTCGCCGCGCGACTCGCCGGCCGCGAAGACGAGGCGAAGGCGCGTGGCGGGTTGCTCGGCCGTTTCAAACGATCCTAAGCGGGGCCTACGATTATGTTCGGAAAAGGCGGAAAAGAAGACTCGCTCCAATCCCGGTTGCAGGCGCTCAACGCTCGGCGCGCCGGCGGCGCAGCTCCGGCGGCGCCCGAGCCGCGCGCGCCGGCACCGGTGGCGACCATCGGTCCCAAGCGCAACGACATGAGCCTCGACGAAGCGAAGCTCTTCGTCGAGCCAGCCATCGCCGCCGCCATCGACGGCGCGACGGCGCGCGCCAAATCGCGCGCCGAGCTTGCGCGCATGGTCGACGAGGTCGTCCGCGCGACGCTCGAGGAAAAGAAGGTGACGCTGTCGGCGCTCACCCAACGCGACCTCATCACCTCGCTGCTCAATTCGATCGTCGATCGGGCGCAGCGCGAGGCGCCGCAACGCGAGGCGCCACAGCACGCGGCTCCCGCTGCGCCCGCTCAGGCCGCGCCGCGTACCGGCCAAGTCAGCGCCAGCCGCGCCAGCATCGAGCTGGCCATCCCGAAGATCTATCCGCTGGTCATGGAACGGATCGATCCCGAAGTCGCTTCCAAGCTGCAGCGCCCGGAGCTGGCGCGCCAGCTCCAGTCGGTGGTGGGCGAGATCCTCATCGAGCAGAAGATACAGCTCAATCAGCTCGAACAGCGTGACCTCGTCACGGTGCTGCTCGACGACATGCTCGGACTGGGGCCGATCGAGCCGCTGCTCGCCGACGAGACGGTCAGCGACATCCTCGTCAACGGACCGAAGCAAGTCTATATCGAGCGCAAGGGCAAGCTCGAGCTGACCGGCGTCACGTTCCGCGACAACGGCCATGTGATGGCGATCGCCACCCGCATCGTCACCGCCATCGGCCGCCGCATCGACGAATCCACGCCGCTGGTCGACGCGCGCCTCGCCGACGGCAGCCGCGTCAACATCATCGCGCCGCCGCTCGCCATCGACGGCGCCTCGATCTCGATCCGCAAATTCTCCAAGAAGACGATCACGCTCGACACGATGGCCAAGAGCGGCTCCATCTCGCCGGAGATGGCGGTGGTGCTGAAGATAGCCTCGCGCGCACGGCTCAACATCGTGATCTCCGGGGGTACCGGCTCCGGTAAGACGACGACGCTCAACGCGCTGTCGCAGATGATCGACGAGGGCGAGCGCATCTGTACCATCGAGGACGCGGCCGAGTTGCAGCTGCAGCAGCCGCACGTGGTGCGCCTGGAGACGCGCCCCCCCAACCTCGAAGGCAAGGGCGAGATCACCATGCGCGATCTCGTCAAGAACACGCTGCGTATGCGCCCTGACCGCATCATCCTGGGTGAGATCCGCGGCGCCGAAGCCATGGACGTGCTGCAGGCGATGAACACCGGCCACGACGGCTCGCTCTGCACGATCCACGCCAACCGCCCGCGCGAGGCGTTGACCCGCCTCGAGAACATGGTCGGCATGTCCGGCGTGAACCTGCCCGCCAAAGCGGTGCGTCAGCAGATCGCTGCTGCCGTCCACATGATCGTCCAGGTGAGCCGCATGCGCGACGGCGGTCGCCGCATCGTCGCCGTCACGGAAGTGGTCGGCATGGAAGGCGAGATCATCACCACGCAGGATCTCTTCACCTATCAGTTCGAGGGCGAGGGAGCGGACGGCAAGCTCAAGGGCAAGTTCGTGTCGACCGGGCTACGACCCCATTTCACCCCGCGCGCCGAGTATTACGGACTCGACAAGGCGCTGCTCGAGGCGATCGGATGAGCGGCCTCCTTAACGATCCTTTCCTGCTGATGCTCGGCGTCGGCATCGGCATCGTCCTGCTGTGCCTGTTCTTCGCCTTTGCGGACGACAGCAAGAAGAAGCAGGCCAAGCGCGTCGACCGGCTGCGCACGCGTGGTCAGGGGACGCCCGCTGGCGAAGAGCTGCAGCTGCGCAAGGGCGGCGGCGACCGCAAGAAGCTCGATCAGATGGTGCGCCGCTTCGTGCCGAAGCCGGACATGCTGCGCCAGCGGCTCTACCGGACCGGCCGCACGATAAGCCTTGGTACTTTCGGCATCATCTGCGGCGTGGTCGCCGTCGTCGCCTTTGCGGCGATGCTGATCCTGGATTTCTCGTTCTTCATCGCTTTACCGATGGGCGTACTGGCCGGGATGTGGCTGCCCTATCTGGGAGTGGCGTGGCTGGGCGGCCGGCGCGGCAAGCGCTTTATGATGCTCTTTCCCGAGGCGATCGGTCTCATGGTGCGCGGCCTCAAATCGGGCCTGCCCATCACCGAGACCTTCCAGATCGTCGCGCAGGAGATCGGCGACCCCGTCGGGCCCGAATTCCGCCAGGTCACCGACCAGATCCGCGTCGGGCATCCGCCCGAGCAGGCGCTGCTCGATGCCGCCACGCGCGTCGGCGTGCCTGAGCTCAAGTTCTTGACCGTCACCTTGTCGATCCAGCGCGAGACCGGCGGCAATCTCGCGGAGACCCTGGAGAACCTCGACAACATTCTGCGCCGGCGGCGCCAGATGAAGCTCAAGATCAGGGCCATGTCATCCGAGGCGCGGGCGAGCGCGATGATCATCGGTGCCCTGCCCTTCATCATGCTCGCACTGCTGTCGGTGGTGAACCACGACTACATCGCACTGCTCTTCACGACGGAGCGCGGCCATCACATGCTCGAATTCGGCGGCTGCATGATGGGCACCGGGGTCTCTATCATGGCGAAAATGGTGAAGTTCGAGATATGAGCTTCGACGGCATGCTCAACGAGACGACCATCGCAGTGATCGCCGGCATCGGCGTCTTCATCACCCTGGTGGCCTTTGCCCAGGCGCTGATGCCGAGCGATCCGATGGCGGCGCGGCTGCGCAGCCACAAGAAGCGCCGCGACCAGCTGCGCGGCGAGGCGCTCGGCACCACGGCCGCCGAAACCCGTCGCGCCGCGCAAATCACGTCCTTGAAGCAGGTGCTCGATCGCCTGAAGCTGCTGCGCGGCGAGGAAGCGCGCAAGACGAGCGAACAGCTGGCCCAAGCCGGCTGGCGCTCGCGCGACGCCCTGGCGATCTATCTGGGCATAAGGCTGGCGACGCCTTTCATCGGCGCCGTCGGCTCGTTCGTCCTCCTGTGGACGCTGGCGCCCGACGCCACCGGCATGCAGAAGCTGCTGGGCATGGTCGTCGCCGTGCTGGTCTGCGGCTTCGCCCCGGTGTTCGGGCTAAAGCGCGCCATCAAGCGCCGGCAGAACAACCTGCGCAAGCAGCTCCCTGACGGGCTCGACCTGCTGGTCATCTGCACCGAGTCGGGCCTCAGCCTCGATGCCGCCTTCAGTCGTGTCGCGCGCGAGCTCGGCTTCTCCGCGCCGCATCTGGCCGACGAGATCGGGCTTACCTCCGTCGAACTCGGCTTCCTGCCGAACCGCCGCCAAGCGCTGCAGAATCTGGCAAAGCGCACCGAACTGCCGGCCATCCGCGGCGTCGTCAACACCCTGGTGCAGACGGAGCGTTACGGCACGCCGCTCGCCCACTCGTTGCGCGTGCTGTCAGCCGAGTTCCGCGATGAGCGCATGCTGAAGGCGGAGGAAAAAGCGGCCAAACTGCCGGCGATTCTCACCGTGCCGATGATCCTGTTCATCCTCCCGGTGCTGTTCGTCGTGCTGATCGGCCCGGCCATCATCCAGGTGATCGAGAAATTTAAGTAAGTGACGCTAGCGGCCCCGCACCGTGCTGGCGGATTGGCCGAAAAGCACCTTGCGCGCCTCGTCGCTGGTCACCGGAATCGTCTGGAACTCCTTGGCGCGGGCATAGGCGCGCTCGGTCGCCGGCCGCGCCTTGATGGTCTCGAACCACCGCTTCAGATTGGGGAAATCCTCCAGCTTCTGGCCCTGGCGCTCATAGGGAACAACCCAGGGATAGCTCGCCATGTCCGCGATCGAGTAGGCACCGGCGACGAACTCGCGATCGGCGAGCCGCTTGTCGAGGACGGCATACAGCCGGCTCGTCTCCTTGACGTAGCGCTCGATGGCGTAGGGCAGCTTCTCCGGCGCGTATTGCGAAAAGTGGTGGTTCTGCCCGGCCATCGGCCCGAGCCCACCCATCTGCCAGAACACCCACTGCAGCACCTCGAAACGGCCGCGCAGATCTTTCGGCAGGAACTTGCCGGTCTTCTCGCCGAGGTAGACGAGGATGGCGCCCGATTCGAAGACGCTGACCGGCGCGCCGCCGCCCGGTGGCTCGTCGTCGATCATGGCGGGCATGCGATTGTTCGGCGAAATCTCGAGGAAATCGGGCTTGAACTGCTCGCCCTTGCCGATATTGACGCCGTGAAGCTGGTACGGCAGCCCCGCCTCCTCGAGGAACAGGGTGACCTTATGCCCGTTGGGGGTCGGCCAATAATAGAGTTGGATCACATCTGGCCTCCATCGGCTGCGCGGTCACCGGTCAGGACGCGCCACTATGGCCGCCGGCAGTACGGGCGGCAAGCGCATCGGCCAGCGTCCTGATCAACCCTGCCATGATCGCGGTCACGTCCGCCGCCGCCATCACCCCGCCCATGACCGCGACGCCGGCAGCGCCGGCGTCGACGCAAGGAGCGATGTTGGCCGCGTCGATTCCTCCCAGGGCGATCACCGGCAGACGTGCCTTGGCCACCGCCGATGCAAGGCCCGTGATACCGACCGCCGGGCCGTAGCCCGGCTTGCTCGGGCTCGGGAAAATCGGGCTGAGCGTCGCATAGTCGGCACCCGCAGCGGCCGCCAGCTCGGTCGCGTCGTGGGCTGAACAGCCAATGAGCGCACGAGCCCCGAGGCGGCGGCGCGCCGCGACCGGCGACGCGCCGCTCGGCAGGTGAACGCCGTCCGCCGCGATCGCGATGGCGGCCTCGATGTCCTCATGCACCATCACCGTCGCGCCGAAGCGCCGCCCCAGCGCCACCAGCCGCAGCAGCACCGCTTGTCGGCTCCCCGCATCGAGATCCTTCTCGCGCAGGCTCAGCCAGCGGCAGCCGCCGGCGAAAGCGGCTTCGGCCACCGTCTCGATCGGCCGGCGCGCTTGGCGCCGGTCGGTGATGACGAGCAGCGGCGGGTCGGGAAGCCTCACCCGCCGATCAGCCCGAGTTGCGGGCTCGACGGCTCGGCTTGGGTCCGCTTGGGGATGCGGCCGGCGAGCCGCGCGTCGCGCCCGGCGATCACGGCACCGCGCATCGCCGCCGCCATCCGCCGCGGATCATGCGCCTTGGCGACGGCGGTATTGAGCAGCACGCCGTCGCAGCCCAGTTCCATCGCCTGTGCCGCGTCCGAGGCGGTGCCGATGCCGGCATCGAGGATCACCGGTACCGGGCTCGTCACGCAGATGCGTTCGATGGCATAGGTGTTGATGATGCCGAGCCCGCTGCCGATCGGCGAGCCCAGCGGCATGACCGCCGCCGCTCCGGCATCGGCGAGCTTGCGGCAGCTCACCGGGTCGTCGTTGCAGTAAGGCAGCACGATGAACCCGTCCTTGACCAGCTCCTCGGTGGCGCGCAGCAGCTGCTCGACATCGGGATAGAGCGTCTCGCGGTCGCCTATCAGCTCGAGCTTGACCCAGTTCGTCTGCAGCGCCTCGCGCGCCAGCTGCGCCGTCATGACCGCATCGCGCACCGTGGCGCAGCCGGCGGTATTGGGGAGCAGCGCATAACGCCCGCCGACCAGATCAACCACGCTCTCGGCATAGCCTTCGAGGCTGATGCGGCGGATGGAGACCGTCGCCATCGCCGGCTCCGCCGCGGCGAGCGAGTCGAGCATGACCTGCTGGTTCGGATAACCGCCGGTGCCGAGTAGCAGGCGGGAGGCAAAGCGGCGGCCGGCGATGACCAGCGCATCGGTAGCGTCGGCGGCCGCGATGTGCGTCATGGCCCCCTCACCCGCCGCCAAACGGGCGGACGATCTCGACCTCATCGCCGGCGGCGAGCGGCAGCGAGCGCCAGGTGGGGGACGGTGCCACGACCCCATTCACCGCGACGGCGACGCCGCGGCTCCCTTCGATGCCGCGCGCGCGCAACAGCTCGGCGACATTGGCCGCGCTCAGTGCCTCCTCGCGGCCGTTGACGCGGATGCTTGCGCTCATGCCTCCTCCTTTGCCGGCGCGGCAAAGCGGTCGATGGCAAACGGCCGCATGACCTCGTCGACTTCGCCGCTGAGGATCAACCGGCTCACCGCGTCCGCCGTCACCGGCGTCAGCAGGATGCCGTTGCGATGATGCCCGGTCGCCAGGATCAGGTCCTCGACGCCACTCGGACCCAGCACGGGCGCATCGTCGCGCGAGCCCGGGCGGAACCCCACCCACATCTCGTCGATCGGCAGTTCCTCGATCCCCGGCATGGCGCGCCACGCGCCCTCGAGCAGCGAAAACACGCCGCCCGCGGTGAGCGATGGGTCAAAGCCGCGCTCCTCGACGGTGCCGCCGATGATGAGGCGGCCGTCGCGACGCGGCACGAGATAGACCGTGGGCGTCGACAGCACGTGCCGCAGCAAGGGCGCGTCCGGCGCCATGCGCAGCGCCAGCATCTGCCCCTTAACCGGCCGGACCGGCGGCCGCGCGCCGGACGGAATTCCCGCCACCTCCGTCGACCACGCGCCTGCCGCGAGCACCACCCGGTCGGCAGCATGGCGCCGCTCGCCGACGCGGATCGCGGTCACGCGCCCGTTGGCGATATCGACGGCGCCCACCGGGCTGTGCTCGTGGAGCCGCCCGCCCGCGGCCAGGAAGGCGCGGCGCAGCGCCACGACCAGGGCGCGATTGTCGACTTGGTGGTCGCACGGGCTCAGCAGGGCAGCCGCCAGCGCCGGGTGAAGATGGGGCTCGCGACGGCGTGCCTCGGCGCCGCTCAGCCACTCGAGCGGTATCCCCAGTTTGCGTTGATAGTCATAGTGGAAGCGTAGCCGCGCGGCATCGTCGCGGGTGAGCGCCACGGCCAGAGTTCCCTCGTCGCGGTAGCCGACGGAGGTGCCGGACGCCGCCTCGAGTTCGGCCGCGAAACCCGGCCAGAGCTGCTGGCTGCGTCGGTTAAGGCTGTAGAGCGGGGCCTCGCCCGGCTCGGCCTCGATCCCGGCCGCCAGCATGCCCGCGGCGGCCCAGCTGGCGCCATGTCCCGCCTCGCCGCGCTCGAAGATGTCGACGGCGCAACCGGCCGCGGCCAGCCGCCAGCCGATGGCGAGACCGATCGCACCGGCGCCGATGACGGCGACGGTCGGATGACGACTGGAAATGGCGGATGACGGGTCGCGGATGGCGGGCTCCCTTCGCTGGCATGACCCAGACAGGTTCCGTGGGTATGATCTCAGCCGGCCGCATGAGCCGGCACCCCAGCCGTAGTGTCAAATGTGAGCCCCGGACCGCCTCCTGACAAGTGGTTTGTGGTGAGATCCGCGCGTGGCGGAGGCGCGCTCTAGGCCGGCCCGGGCGCGTGCGCCCGGACGACGACCGTCGGCACGTGCTCGGCATCATGGATGCGCCGCGCCGCCACCTCGGCCTCGGCGGCATTGGCGTAGCTGCCACCGCGCACCGTGTAAAGCTGTCGGCCCGCCGTGTCCCGGTGCGGTATCACGCTGACATCGTGCCCCTTCTGGTTGAGGCGATCGGCCAGCTTGCGGGCATTGGCCTCGACGGAGAACGCCCCGAACTGCAGGACGAACCCCCCGGTCGGCGCAGCCGCGGCCGGCTTTGCCTTTGCGCCCCCTTTGAGGGCAACCGGTGGCGACGCGGGTGCCGGAGCAGCCGGGGCCTGCTGCGCGGTCTCGGCATTATCCGTCCTGGGCTTCATCGGCTCTTGCGCTGCGCTCGTCGCGGGAGCTGCAGGCGCGTCGCTGGTGGCCGTGGGTGTGGGCGCCGACGCGGGCGCCCCTCCCGAGGGCAACGGCTGCGCCGTGGCATCGGCCGACGGTTCGGGTGCATCGGGTCGCGTGAGCTTCATCGGTGGACCGGACGCGTCGGGTTGCACCGCGCCGCTCGCGGCTGCATCGGCAGGTGCGGCGGCGGCGTCCGCCGGGACGGGCGCTGGCGGAGGCGTCTCCTTGTCGTCGGCCAGGGTCGGCGTTGTGGTCGCAGGCCCTGGCCCGGCGTTGTTGTCGGCCGTGGCCGGAGCCGTCTCCTCCGCCTTCGCCACCGGCGCCGGCCGCTCTTTCGGATTGCCGTGAACCTGGCCACCAATGATGGCGGCGGTCCGCCCCTTGTCGTCCATGCCGCGCAGCATCGCGTAATAAGCGAGATTGTTGCGCACCGACGCCTCGTCGAGCGTGGCGTGCGCGATGGCGGCTGCCTTCTTGTCGTCGCCGGCGAGGCCATAGACCAGTGCTAGGTTTAGACGGTAGCGCGGTGGCGCGCCGATATCCTCGGCGATCTCGGCAAGCGTCGATGCCGCCGCGCCGTAGTCGCCGGAAAGGGCGAGAGAGAGGGCGTAATTGTTGCGCAGGCCGGCGCTCTTGGGCGCGAGGCGCAAACCGTCGAGATAGGCTGCCTGGGCGAGGTCGTGGCGGCCCATGAGGTCGCGCGCCACGCCGAGGGCGCTGTAAAGGCGCGCATCGTCGGGATCTTGGGCGAGCGCCTTCTCGAGCTGGAGCACCGCCGGCTCGGGCTGCCCGAGCGAAAGAAGCACAATCGCCATCCCGCGCCGCAGGTCGGGGTCGTTTGGCGCGAGTTCAAGGGCGCCGCGATAGGCCTGCGCCGCCTCGGTATAGGACTTAAGCTGTATCAGGGTCGAGCCGAGCCGCGCCAACGGTTTTGGATCGGCCGGGCTCATCTCGTGGACGCGGCGATAGAGGCCCACGGCCGTTGCCAGATCGCCGCCCGCACGTGTCTCGTCGGCAACGCGCATGAGCGTTGTCGCACCCTGGCCCGGCGCATGCACGTCGCCGGCCCCCGGCGCCTGGCAAGCCGCCAGGAGCAGTGATCCGACGAGGCCGACCGATGCGGCAAGCACCACCCGATGCCAGCATTGCCGTTGCTGGTGCTGGGGGAGGCGCAGAAGCTGAAGCATAATTACGTCCCCGAAACAGCCGTGACCATAGAATGCTCGGGATTTATTTACGAAAAATGAAGGACGAGGTTGAGTTATTGGCGAACGACGGGCTGCGACTAAAGCGAGCCGGCGAGCAGATTGACCGACAGGGCCAGGATCACTGTATTGAAAAAGAACGAGAGAACACCGTGGACGAGGGTCATTCGCCGCATCGGCCGCGACGTCACCTGGACGTCCGACACCTGACAGGTCATGCCGACTACGAAGGAGAAATAGAGGAAATCCCAATAGTCAGGTTGCTCGCCGCCGGGAAAGGCGAGACCACCCCGGTCATCATCTCCTGGAGCGGGCCCGTCGCCATAATAGTGATGGGCGTAATGCAGCGCGAACACCGTATGGGTCACTGTCCACGACGCGACCACGGTCAAGCCGGCGAGAGTGAGGCGCGCACCAAGAGCCGCCGCGGTCTCATGGGCCTCCGGCTGCAAAGTGAAACCCAGCGCGACCAAGCTTACCGCGGCCGCTGCAACGATGATCGCGAGAATGACCCATCGGCGCGGATCGACCAGTCTTGCCCGCTGCCGCACGCGCTCGGGCGACGCCCCCGCGATGATGAACGCGGTGATACCCAGGAACAGGGCGACGCCGGTGACCCAGCCGCAAGCGAGGCGGATGGATAGGCGCATCGTGTCGGGCAACATGGCGACGGCAATCGCGCCGGCAGCGGTGCAGAGCAGCACGCGGCCGCTGGCGGCGACGAGATCGCGGGGCACGGCGATCGATCGGCGCGCCGACAAGATCGCTGGCCGCTTCAACCCGGGGCGCCGTCGTCGCGCGAACGGGATTCGATCGCGGCGACAGCGCCTGAGCGAAGCTTGGTTACGCGCCCGAGGCCACAAGGGTGGTCATCGGCGCACTCACCACGTTGTCGTGATGCAGTCGGCGCCGACGTCATGGGCACCGGTGGCTTTCGCCCGTCGGTCACATCTCCCCCAAAAGCCGCCGGAACGGCGCAAGCTTAACACCTAGGGCGCGCGGGACAAGTCAAGGTTGAACGGCGAAGAAACCTATCCGCCGGCGCGGCGCGTGCTAAGCACGCAGTCCTTGGTTTCGGCAATCAACTCGCCGACCAGCGCGAGCAGCCGCTCCACCCGAAAGGGCTTCAGCAGATAGCGATGTCCACTCGCCTTCACCGAATCGAAATGGCGGGCGTTGCCGGTCACCAGGATGACGCCGCATCCGGTCGTGCGCGCCACTTTAGCCAGGGTGAAGCCGTCATCCGCTCCGGGCAAGGTCACGTCGATCAGCGCGACGTCGAAGCGGTCCTCCGCCAAGGCCGCCCGCATTTGCTCGCCACCGACGACAATGGTGATGTGATAGCCTTCGTCGTCGAACAACGCGTGCAAGAAATCGCGGATTCCGTCGTTGTCCTCCACCACCAAGATCTTGCAAATGCGCGTCATGCTTTGTCACTCTGTTGGAACTGGACGCGGCCCTGGGCCGTTCACCGCGCTTATACCGCGCATGGGCTGCCAATGCACGCCTAATGACTCGGAAAAATTCCAAGTAGATCCGCGCCTTCTCGCGTAAATCGGAAGTTGTGCAGCAGGCAGTTATCCGCGACGCGTCATGGCCTCGGCCCGTCGCCAGCCCGCTTCGCCGAGCACGCGCGCCCGGGCCCCCGACTCCCGCGCGCGCAGATTGGCGGCGGTGCCCTCGACGACGCGCCCCATGATGCCCTGGAGAATGGCGGCGAGACGAAACATGTTGTAGGCCATGTAGAAGTCCCAATGCGCGATGGCCTCGCGCCCGGTGCGCCGACAATAGAGGGCGCGGTATTCCTCTTTGCCGGGAATGCCGAGCGCGGTGAGGTCCTTGCCGCCGAGGCCGCGATAGGCCTCGGGTCCGAGTTCCCACGTCATCATGTGGTAGGAGAAGTCGCCGAGCGGGTTGCCGAGCGTCGAGAGCTCCCAGTCGAGCACGG
>Ga0209488_10000559_pt1 | contig 31597 bp, 23 predicted proteins | sample Rivendell_Oct201_8_FD_188349 | JGI IMG/M metagenome (GOLD analysis project Ga0209488, IMG submission 188349) | Vadose zone soil microbial communities from the Eel River Critical Zone Observatory, Northern California, USA -... | ecosystem: Environmental > Terrestrial > Soil > Vadose zone >...
TCTATTTCACAGGCACAACAAATTTCACTTACACCGGATGCGCTGGATGTCAGACGACGGACTTTCCCATCCTCAATGCCTACCAGCCCTGTCTGGATCAAGCGCCACCGACATCGGGTACTCCTCCAGCTTGCACGAATACAGACTCAGCTACTGACGCTTTCGTTGCGAAACTGAATCCCAACGCAGCCGTTGGGTCGCAGTTGATCTGGTCCACGTATTTGGGCGGAACGCAGACAGACTCAAGCACCGGCATCGCCCTCGATTTCGGAGCGGCGAACGGCGCGAACGTCTACGTCACCGGCACAACGAATTCGCCGGATGTGACCGCTCTCACCACTTTCACACCTTATGAGAAGTGTCTGAACAACAATGTGGCTGCCTGCACCACTCAAACATCTGCACCGACCGATGCCTACGTGGCTCGGTTCAGCAATCCAACTACCGGCAATATGTCATTGACGTACTTCTCCTACCTGGGAGGGACGAGCAACGATGCTGGATTGGCGATCACCGTGGATACGGCCAGCGGAGCAGTTCTGACCGGGTGGACTCAGTCGTCAGATTTCCCAACAACCGGCGCGATCCAAAGCGCTTTAAAGGGTACGCAAGACGCCTTTCTGTCCCGCATCAATACCGTTGCATCCAGCGGAACCCCTACTGTAGGTTCGTTTGCTACCTATTTCGGAGGAACCGGTGTTGACCGTGGCACCAGCGTGGCTCTCGACACAAACCTCAGCACGTATTTCGCGGGTGATACCACCTCGACTGATTTTCAGACGTCAACTCCGCTGCAAGCCCAAAACAATGGCGGGAGCGATGCCTTTGCCGTCAAACTGGGGACCGCGGCCGATTTAATGATTACCGGTCAGCTTTCGCTAGGAGCCGGACAGCAGTATGTGAGCGCCGGCAATCAGGTTACTTTTACGTATACGGTCACCAATAATGGCCCCGATTTGGTGACAAATATTACTGTCACTGACGATCTTAGTGCGACCGGGATTCCAGTTACGTTTAATTCTGGTACCGCGTCGGGGGCTTGCAGCCAGGTCTCGGGCAGTGCGAATGTGGCTTGTCCAATCGCCTCTCTGAAGTCCGGTTCAACTGCGACGGTGACGCTCAATGTGACGCCCACTACCGCAGGTAATTTCAATGGCGGAGTCGTGAGCGTGTCCGCTACCAATAACACCGATCCAGTTCCGAATAACAATTCGGTGAGCATCCCCGGCAAGGCTTCCGATTTCGTTTTGAGCGTGAGTCCGAGAAACCAGACTATTGCGGCTGCCGGCACCACGGCTGTCTACACCGTCGCTCTGACTCCCAACCCGGTCTATGCAACGAATATTTCACTCGGTGCCAGCGGCCTGCCAGCTGCGTCAAGCTTCACCTTCACGCCCAGCGGTACGGTGAGCTTGCCTACAAGCAGTCCTTCAACGGCGACGCTCAATATCACGACCACTGCCCGGCCGGTGACAGTAGTGCATTCGAGGAGTTCACGCGGGGCAATTTATGCTTTGTGGTTGGGGATTCCGGGAATTACGTTGTTCGGACTCGGGGTGGGAAATAATCGTCGCCGGAAGATTGCAGGGGTTGTGGTCTTGTTCGTTCTCTTCGGACTGCTGGCCTTACAGCCTGCTTGCGGTGGGACCAAGACTCCTACGGTGGTGAGCGGAACTCCTGCGGGAACCTACACCATCACGGTTACTGCGACTTCGGGCACGTTGTCGCACAACACGACGCTCACGCTGACGGTGCCGTAGACGGGTTGCGGGGGCTGAAGCCCGCATCGTTTATTGGCTTTGATGGCACGGCTGAAGCCGTGCCCTGATACGAATTTATTGGCGCTGATGGCAGGGCTGAACAGGCTGCGGAAAAAGTGCATTGCAGGCTGCACGCGCGCCCTCAGCGGCTAAAGCCGGGATGGATTTTGCGGCACTTATGGCGCGGCTGAAGCCGCACCCTTTCAAAACAAAATCAAAGGCGGAATTTTTCGGCAGCGTCTTAAGCCGTCCTTCAAGCCCTATAAGAACGCGAGCTTCTGCCGCCTGAGAAATCGTGCTCCGGCCTTTGCTATGCGCCGGCGGACAGCTTGTGGTGACTCTTGGCTTCGGCGATGCCGTACTGCCGGATCTTGTAGAGGAGTGCTTTGTAGCTGATCTGCAGATTTGCGGCTGCCTGCTTGCGGTTCCAGTTCGTTTGTTCCAGCGCCTGTGTGATGGCCTGGGCTTCGGCTTCATCTTTGGCGCCGCGCGCCAGCGATTTCAATCCTCCAGTTGACTCTCCACTTCTCGCGGTTGAATCTCCGCGGGCGCCGCCGGTTCCGTCGTTCTTGGGTTTAATCTCCGCTACCGCCAGATTTTCGTCGCCGAGAATCAGATAGCGCTTCAGGAAATTGTTCAGCTCGCGCAGATTGCCCGGCCAGTTGTGATTGTGGCAGGCCTCGAGCAGTGCCGGAGTGAGGGGCAGAGGCGACCGCGCGTAGCGCTCGGCCATCCGCGTCATGGAGTGCTTCAGTAAAATCGGAATCTCTTCTTTGCGATCGCGCAGTGGAGGCAGGAGCAGAGTGAAAGCGTTCAGGCGGTAGTAAAGATCCTCGCGCAGACGCTTGGTGGCGAGCGCCTCGGCAATATTGATGTTCGTTGCGGCCAGGATGCGAACGTCGACCTTGATTACTGAACGGCTGCCCAGCCGCGAAAATTGCTGGTCCTGCAAAACGTGGAGAAGCTTCGCTTGCAGCAGTGGCGGCATCTCGCCGATTTCGTCCAGCAAGATCGTGCCTTTGTTGCATAACTCGAATTTGCCTGGCTTTGCGTGCGTAGCGCCGGTGAAAGCGCCCGGTTCGTAGCCGAACAACTCGCTTTCGAGCAAGTCGGCGGGCACGGCAGCGCAATTGACTTTGAGGAATGTGCGATGAGCGCGCGGCGACAGTTTGTGGATCAGCCGTCCTAAAACTTCCTTGCCAGTGCCGCTCTCGCCCAGCAGCAGGACTGGGATGTCGACGTTCGCGACCAAGGCTGCCTGCGAACGAATCTTGCGCATGGCGGGACTGGCGGCAATGAAAAACACGTCGTCAGTGAGTTCTTCGACTTCGCCGGTAAAGGTCTGCTTGCCCTGATCGAGGCACAAGTCGATTACGGCATCCAGTTCAGCTTTCTGGAACGGTTTGGTGAGGTAGTCCTGCGCGCCCAGTCGCATTGCCTGCACTACCTTGCGCGTGTCGTTGACGCAGGAAAGCATTACGACTTTCGCGCCGGGCTTCATCTGGCGCAGGCGCTCAAGGGTTTCCAGGCCGTCGATACCGGGCATGAGCACGTCGAGCAGGATCAGGTCAGGTTCCAGTCCTTTTTCCACGAGCTGCAAAGCTTCCTCGCCGGTGGTGGCGGTTTCGACTTTGTAATCGTCCACTTCCAGCAGAGTTCGGATGTACCGGAGCATTCCGGGTTCGTCGTCTACCAGCAAAATCTTGGCAGCTTCGCTCATAGGTTCTTTCCCTGGTTCTTTCCTTTGCTTGCACTCGTGAGGGGCGGGTTGTAGGGGATGAGAAACGAGAACTTGCAGCCCGCTCCCGGATCGCTCTCAACCCAGATCTTGCCACCCATGCCATGAGTCAGCCGGCGCGCAATTGCAAGTCCCAGCCCCATTCCTTCCTGACTTAGATTCGAAGGAAGGCGAAAGAAATCATCGAAAACTTCAAGATGGAATTCCGCCGGTATCCCCGGCCCGGTATCGGAAACGCTTACCTTCACCGAATTAGGTTGCGACAACTCCTGCCGGCGCCGGTCACCCGCGGTCAGAGGTTTAGTGGCGGTTCGACGGTCCCACATGTGAGGCTCGGCGTGCAGCCAAACTGTTCCGCCCTGCGGCGTGAACTTGAAAGAATTTTCCAGAAGGTTCGAAATCACACGCTCAAGTTTCGGCGAATCGAACGGGAAAACCGGCAAGTGATCGTTGGCCAGAAAATAAAGGGCCAGACCGCTCTCCTGGAAGCGGTTCGACCAGAGTTTGCAGACTTCGGAAAGGCAATCGTTGATGTTTCCCGGCTCGAATAGCATCCGAAGACCGCCGGTTTCGAGCACGCTATAGGTGAGAAAGTCCAGGATAAACTGCTGCAGCCGTTTGCCGCTGGACTGCATATCGCGCACCACTTCACGCTGCCGCTCGCTGAGCGCGCCAAGCTTTTCGCTCTGCAGAAGTTCGATGTAGCCGTTCAGGATCGCAAGAGGTGTCTTCAGGTCGTGCGCGGCCGAGGCTAACGCGTTCGTGGTGCGTTGGAAGCGCTCGTGCAATTCGGCATATTCCTGCACCAGATTGTCGGATCCAGGCAGGTCGACGTCGGGTCGCGTGGCCGGGCTGAGGCCAGCCTCCTGGCCTGCTTTTCCTGGCACTGGCTCGGAAACACACGTATTCTTATGCGCGGTAGTCATCATTCGGGAACCAGATGTTCGACGGGGAGAGGAAATCGGTACTCAAATCGTCAGGAAGAACGCCGATGCAAAATCGTAAGCTACGGTTTTTTTGTTGTCAACGAAAAATGCACGCGAATTACCCAAGTGTAGCAAAACTCTGCACCTTCAAGTATTTTGACCGACCGTAGTTCCGTCCTTGCGCGGTGAATAGAGAACGAAGGGACCACCCTTAATTGGGTGTGTTGTTGCGGGTTTGGGGGGACAACACCTGACTTAGTGCCTCTGCTTCCTGTAGTCGTCCCCCTAACGTACTGGGATTTGGCACATAAGGTGCTTTACATCTGGGATTAAAGCCTCGGGGAGGGGCCTGAGTGAACGTGAGGACAGGTGCCGAGCGCCGAAAGTGGACCAGACTCCCGTTGGCAATTCCCGTTTTTGTAAGGAGTCGTGACGACAAGGGCAAGGAATTGCTCGAGTTTGCCACTGCCCTTAATGTGAGTGCCGGAGGAATGCTGATCGCCGTCAGGCGTGTCCTTTCATCGTCGGCCCAGATCCTGCTTGAGATCCCGAGCGCTCCGCTCGCGGCCTTAGCCTCTTTGCCTACAGCGTCGCGGAACCTTCGCGCCAAGGCATTGCGAACGACTCACGCTGAGGGTTACCACCTGTTGGGCCTGAAGTTCTCCAAGCCCCTGCTGAACTCGGCCTCGGTCAACGGATCCCGTCAGCGGAAACTTGTTTCTGCTAAGTGAAAATGTTTTCCCATATCGCTGAGGCCTGTAGCGCCTGAGCTTCCCTGCCTAGATTACCAGTTTTCCTTCCACCAAATCTTTGGTAAGTTGCTACCTTTCAAGAGGATAGGCTAGAGTAGGGGAGTCCCCGGAGAGCGCTCACACATTTGGCTGTCCGGGTGCACTGTAAGGTGCAGGCCTCCCTTCACACGCTCACCGAGATAAATTTTGTCATGACAACAACGGTTCGAGTTAATTCGCTGGTCCAGCCCTTGGGAGAATTTCCGCCGGAGGCCATTATTTTCGGCCGCACAGAGGTGATGCAGGCGGTCCGCCAGCGCCTCACGAAGTTAGCCGGGGCCAACGTTCCGGTTCTCATCCAGGGAGAGAGTGGAACGGGCAAAGATATTATCGCTCGCATGATTCATGCGTCCTCGCCGTGGAGCGATGGTCCGTGGGTCAAAGTGAATTGTCCCGCCATTCCGGGCACGTTGCTGGAAAGCGAGCTGTTCGGATACGAAAAAGGTGCTTTCACGGGGGCCTACGGCATGAAGCCGGGCCGCGTCGAAATGGCACATCGCGGCACCCTCTTTTTGGACGAGATTTCCGAACTCGATCTGGCCTTGCAGTCGAAACTTCTGCAGCTGCTGCAGGACGGACAGTTTTGCCGCATCGGCGCGCAGGAGGACAAAAAGGTTGAAGTTCGTGTCGTCTGCGCGACCAACCGCAAGCTGGAACAAGAGATCGAGAATGGTACGTTCCGCGCAGATTTGTTTTATCGCATCAACGTCGTGAACCTTTACATGCCGCCGTTGCGCGAACGAGCCGCCGACATTCCTGACCTGGTGAGCTATTTTCTCGAGTATCACAATCGAAAATATAATTGCCGCGCGAAACCTCTGTCTTCCGAATTGATGGCAGTGTTGGGGAAACATCACTGGCCCGGAAATGTTCGCGAACTGGAAAACCTGATCAAGCGCTATGTGATCCTGGGCAACGAAGATGTGATCGCCAGCGATCTTACTCCGCGCGAGCACAGTTTTTTTGACGCGGACATTCCAGTCGACGGCCAGATTTCATTGAAGAAGCTGACCCGGCAGGCGGTTCGCGAACTGGAGCGGAAAGTTATTCTGAAAGTGCTGCAGACCCACCACTGGAACCGCAAGCGGGCCGCCCGGGCACTCAGCATCAGCTACCGCGCGCTGCTCTATAAGATTCGTGATGCCGGCCTGCCATCGAATCGCGCTCTCAAACATCTACCGGCTGAACCCGCACCCAAGCAGGAAATCGCCGCCGACTGAGGAACGGTCCCCACTCCCTTACGGTGGTCGCCGTATTGCCTTGACTACCCCGTTTTGGATAATGTGCAAAACAACAGAGGGCAGTTGTGTGTTGTAGTGACCAGCCTTGACCGCTCGCAGACGCTGGAGTCCCTACAGAAAGTTTCCAGCCTTGGGAGGCTCAGGAATGAGTGTCTGCATTTCTCCAGGTTCTTCTTTTTCGGGTTCTTCTTTCTCGTCTATACGCTCGGTCATTCGCGTTCGGGTTTATCGCCTCGGCAGTTTCTTGGTGCTTGCCGCGATTTTGGCAGCCAGTCTGGTGCTCGCGGGCTGCGGCAGCAGCGCGCCGAACACGACAACCACAACCACAACGACCCCACCCCCAAACAATCCGCCACCACCTCCTGCTCCGTCCACGCCACCTGTTCCAATCACGTGGACTCCGCAAACCAGCCCGCTTCCGGCGCCGCCTGCGCAAGTGCCTCCGCCGTCAGCTTCGAATGATTTCCCTTTGACGATTTCCAGCCCATCGGATGGCGCCACCGTGACCTCGCCGGCCACGATTGTGGCTTCAGCGAGCCCGAAGAATCCGATTTTCTTCATGCGGGTCTATGTCGATCAACTGGCGGTGTACTTCACTTTCTCAAACTCCATCAACACATTGATCTGGATGTCTCCGGGCAAGCACACTCTGGAAGTGATGGCTGAAGATAAACAGGGTTACATTTCAGCGACGCCGCTGCAGATCACGGTTTCTTCGCAATCCCAAACCACGGTCAGCGGAATCCAGAACATGCCCGGATGGCTGTCATGTTCCGCGACGTTCCCGCCAGGCTCGGGACGCGACGGACAGATCTGTGCCGCTGGCCTCGGCACTGCCGTCTCAACTATGACCGAGGGACAGTCCACTCCATCGATGGATGGAAAATCGGCGAAGTTCAGCATGGGTGGTCCGACTCCCTATTCGAACATGATCTATTACAACCCGATTGGCGGCGGGGATAGCGTAAGTCATTTCAGTTATGACCTGTATTTTTATATCGACACGCCCGGAGCTGCGCAGGCACTGGAGTTCGATCTCAACCAAACCTTTGGCGGAACCCGCTGGGTATGGGGCTCGGAGTGTAATTTCAATGGCTCCGGCAAATGGGATATCTGGGATGACATCAATGGGTGGAAGCCGACATCCATCGACTGTAAGCCGTTTCCTGCGGCAACATGGATTCACCTGGTATGGAACGTCGAACGAGTCGGGAACCAAGTGCACTACATAAGTCTTACAGTCGGCAGCCAGACCTATAACATCGATACGTACTATCAGGCACAGCCAAACTGGACGCTGGAAGAGATCGATACTGCGTTCCAGATGGACGGAAATTTTGCGCAGCAGCCGTTCAATGTTTGGCTGGATCAGGTGAACTTGACGGCCTACTGAGCGGCCTCAGCGGCTAAAGCCGGATTGATTTTGTGGCACTTACGGCGCGGCTTGAAGCCGCGCCCTTTCAAAACAAAATCAAAACTGGAGTTTTTCAGAGACTGTAAAGCCGGAGTTGATTTTGCGGCACCTACGGCGGGGCTGAAGCCGCGCCTTTTCAAAACAAAGTCAAAAGGCGAGTTTTTTCCCGCAGCAAGATGTGCCTTTCAAACCCGTTTATCCGCGAAGTCCGGAGAGCGCTTTGCGCACTTCGGCGGCGTCTGCGTAGTTGGGGTTGATCTTCAATACGCGTTCCAGTTGCTGACGAGCGAGAGCGGGCTGATTGGCTTTCTGGTAGGCCAGACCCAGGTGGTAGTGGATGGTGGCGTCCTCAGCGCCGCCTTGTTTCTCGTTCAGGCGGAGTGCTTCCTGGAACAGGTCGATGGCGGAGTGGTAGACGCCTTTGTGGAAATAGGCCCAGCCCAAAGTATCCGCCGCATTTGGCGAGTCGGGCATGCCGCGGCGCGCGGTTTGTGCCATGGCCAGGGCGACGTCGACGTTGCCCCCCTGCTGCAGGATCACGTAGGCCATATTGTTCGAGGCAAGGGGATGGGTCGGTTCAATGTTCAGGGCCTGCTGGTACATGGCCTTGGCGTCGTCCCATTTGTTCTGCGATTCGTAGAGCTCGCCGGCCAGAATGTAGAACGAAATCTCGCGCGGATTATCCTTGATCGATTGCTTATAGGTAGCGAGGGCTTGATCGGCCTCGCCCTCGGCGATCTGGACCTTACCCAGCTTCACCAGCGCGTCAGAGTTGTTCTTGTCGATCTCCACCGCTTTGCGCAAGGCAGCCTCGGCGGATTTTAGATCTTTTTTCCCATTGAAGAGCGCGGTTCCCAGCAGATCGTAAAAGGCGCTGCTGTTTGGCGATTTGGCGAGCTGCGCGTTCGCGGCAGCGACGGCCTTGTCTGGCTGCTTTTCCGCAAAGTATGTATTCAGCAGGCCGCTAAGACCGTCACTCGACGAGGGATCTTTATCGAGAGCCTGCTGGTAAGACTTTTCCGCCTGGCTGAATTGCTTCTGCACCAGATGCAGGTTGCCCATCTGGATATAGGGTGCTGGACTTGCCGGGGCAACTTCCATGGCCTTGTGCAGATCCTGCTCGGCGTCATTGTATTTCCGGCCGTTGATCTCTGCGACAGCGCGCAGCAGGAAGCCATCTGCGGAGTAAGGCTGCGCGGTGATGATCTGTTGCGCGGTCTGCGTCAGAGCGTCCAGGTCTCCGCGTTGCAACTCGACGCTAGCCAAGGCGCGCTGGGCATCGGTCAGGTCGGGCCGCAAACGAATGGCCTCGCGCCATTCGGACTCGGCACGCGCCTGATTGTGCTGCTGGTCGAAGGCAACGCCTAACTGGTAATGGGCGACTGCGTTATCGGGATCGTTCTTGAGAGCGTTCTGGAGCGAGTCGGCGGCTCCATTGGCATCGCCGCGGCGGAGTTGAACCTGCCCTTGATAAACCAGAGCCTCGACGTCGCGCGGATTCGCCTTGAGGATTTCACCGTTGAGCTTGGCCGCTTCGTCCAGACGATTTTTCAGAATCAGAAGTTGAACATAATTCTTTTTGACCTGCATGTCGCGGGGATGTGCGCTGTAAAGCGATCCGTATTCCGCAGTAGCCTTGTCCAGGTCTCCGCCCGCGAAGTAGAAGTCACCCAGCATCCGGTAGCCTTCGGAGTCGTCCCCGAGATCGTTCTTGGTCTGCTTCAGAAAATTCTCGATCTCCGCTTTCTTGCCCTCCGCCATCATGAGGCGAACCAGAGCGGCGCGGGGCGCGGGATCCTTCGGTCCTACTTCGATGGCATGCTTGAACTGTTGTTCAGCTTCTCCGAAACGGTTTTGCGACTGGTAGAAGCCGCCCAGGGCTAACTGAGCGTTCATCGCCTTCGGTCCGAGATCCGCAGCTTTCTTGAAATTGAATTCAGCCTGAGTGGGCAGGTTTGAGCGAAGCTGGAGCAGAGCCAGGTTCAGGTACGACTCGGAACGGCTGGGATCGGCTGCGATCCCCTTTTGCATCTCCTGCATGGCCGCGGCGAGGTTGTCCTGGGCGGAGTAAGAATTAGCCCAGGCTTCAAAGGTTTGTGGATTATTCGGCTGTTTGTTCCGCAGGACGTCAAGGTAGGGCTGGGCCTGCTTCCAGTTCCGCGTAGAGATCAGCAGGTTGGCCAAATCCACCTGAGCCGCGTAATTGTCTGGAGCCAGTTCGACAGAGCGCGACAGCTCCTGAAATGCGCGATTCCAATCGTGCAACTTGAGATAAGTTTCGCCCAGCTGGTAGTGGGCCTGTGCAAACCGGGAATCCACCTGCAGCGCATTGGAATACTGAATGGCAGCCTCGCGATACTTGCCCTTGTCGAAGTAACGCGTGCCACTCTCGAAATATTTTTGTTTGCGCACGTTCGGATCGCGCGAGCAGCCGGTGAATAGCGTCGCGATCGTCGCCACCAGTGAACAGACAAGTGATAGCCGCAGGGCAGAGGTACGACTCATGGTGAGTTCTCCAATTGCAAGTTCGGGAGCGCTGACGGATCTTCAGCCCGTGGATCATCTCATGATACGGCATGGGGACCTGAGGACATAAGTTACCGGCGTCACTGTCTGAGAGTGAATCTCATCCTGCCTCTCAATCCTTACTTCGCATCAGCGTGGAATGTAGGCGTTCAGCAACGGAACGACATTGCCGGCAAATGGGAAGAGGCGTTGCTGGGCCGCGTCGGTGGATTCGCCGGGATACATGGCGGTGGTAATGCGGACCAAGGCTCCATCGCTGCGGTTCATGCGCATGGAGTCCGTCACGAGGTAGAACTTTGCCCAATATTCGCTGGCGACGCCGCGGTCATGAGCCCAATACCAGTAGAGGACCAGCTGACGCGCGTCTCCCTTGGCAATGATATAGCGGCTGACCGGAAATGGTCCGTGCCCCGGCAACGAAAGCGTGATGTGACTGGACTCTACCGGGGTCCACCCTGCTCCTGGCAAGCAGTTTTTGGGCGAGTGGATAGTGTCGCCGGCGCGCTGGCTGCGGAAATAGGCGATGAAGAGATCCACGTAGGGCTCCTGTTTTGCCTGTTCCTGATAAATCCGCAAAAGAAAGTCGCCCGGCCCGAGCACATCGAGGACTTCTTTCTCGATGGGAACGTCGGTGCCGGTCCACGTATCGAGCTGCAAGGGAAAAGACTTCAGAGGAAGGCGAGAGGGAAAGACCTCGTTACGCCCGCGCGCCTGCAAAAAGATGGCGGTGGGAGCGATCAGAATTACGGCAAGGGTGAAGCGCAGGGTCGAAGTCATTGTGAGTTCGCCTCCCGATCACGCCAGATCGTCCGCAACAATGCGTGAAGAAGATAGAGCATGAGGAGCGACACGACGAAAATCAGCCAGCCCGAGAAGGTGTGAAAGAAGCCCTGAGCCTTGTCAGGGTCCCAGTACTGCACCAGCAATCCCGTGCCAATGATGCGCACGCTATTGGCGGCGACAGAGATCGGAATTGCGGACAGGACCAGTACCCAGCGCAGGGCTACCCGCTTTTCCATCAGATAGCCATAGATAATGGCAAGCGTCACCAGCGACATCAGCGAACGGATGCCACTGCAGGCCTCGGCTACTTCCAGCGCCATGACCGGCAAGTTGATGACATTGCCTTCGCGCAAAATGGGGACGTTCAGAATAGGGAGAACGCTGGCCGCCACTTTCGAAGCTAATATTTGCAGCGGGAACGTAATCTGGTTAAAAACGATGCTAGGGATGGGAATCATCAGCAACAGAAAAGCCAGGGGGAACAGCATCGCCTGAAATAAGCGCCATCCCCAAAAGAGCACAATCATGGCGGTCAGTAACAGCAAGAGCGAAAAGCGAGCCAGAAAAAGCTCGGCTCCCATCTGACCGACGATCAGGACGCACAACGCGACGGCCAACAGCAGCAGGCCGGACCAGGAAGGCTGCGGCTTCAGGCGGGCCAGCCGCTCGCGCTCCTGCCAGATCACGAATGCGGCAAATACCGGGACGAAGAATCCGTGAGAGAAGTTTGGATCGTGCCACCACTGGCCCACCAGATGAATAATGGTTCGGGCGTAGAGCCATAACGATAGCGCCGCGAGAACGGCTATCTGCCAAAAAGGAGTTGTCCTGAACAGAGTAGAGGCCGGTCGTGTGGGCGGGAACTCGGTCTGCACCAGTTGGCTCAAAGGAGAGGCTCTAATTTGCCCTGGGGGAGATCTTGAGGATAAGCGAAACTGCCGGTATTCTGCAATGCAAACTAAGGTGACGGAGGGTAATGTGGCCATGACTCAGCAACAGCCGGGTTCGGCGTTGCTGCTGTCAGGCTGTGAATTGCGGGTGCGGGGAGGCGGGTGGAGGTAATGACATGTCCAGACTGAGAAAAACTTTTCCCACTTTTCCGTGATAGTATGCCACTAATATCGAGTCTGTTCCCCCGATGCTCTGATTTTAACCTTTAAGCTATTGAAACTAAATGGTCTGTGACATTTACGCCTCGTCCAGGAGCGAATCTGTGTGGCAGCAGCCGTGCAGGAATCATCCCCGGGCGTTGGACCAGCGCAGCATTTCTTTGAGCCCGTAGAGGGAAAAATGGGCAACATTTTGCCTGATCTTGAGAAGGCGAACACCACAGTTTTGCCTGCGCAACAGGGAGCCCCCACTTTCGTGGAGGGTGTTGGCCCGACCATGCGGGCCGTGGACGAGATTATTCGGGAGCTGGCGCTAAGCGACGTACCCGTTCTGGTTCTGGCGGAGCGTGGCGCCGGCAAGAAGGCTACGGCTCAACGCATTCACGAGATGTCCCGGCGGAAGGCGCAGCCCTTCCGAGCTCTTACTTGCGGCACACTGATGCCTGAAGATCTATCTAACGGGAAGGGCGAAACCTGGTGGAACGGGGGAACGGTTTTTCTTGAAGAGCTGGCCGACTTGAGTTTGGATTGTCAGACACATCTGCTTCGAGCTTTGCCCAGGATAGAGCACAGCGGTCCGATGCCTACGGAAAGGGCACGGCTGGTCTGCGGCAGCGTGAGAGATCTTGAACTGGAAGTGAAAGCGGGTCGTCTGCGCGAGGATTTCTATTACCGTATCAGCAGTGTTTGCCTGCGTGTGCCTCCGTTGCGTCAACGCAAGGAAGATATTCCTCTCCTGATGGACCACTTCTTGCGAAAGTACGCGCGAGAATTCCGGCGCTCGGTCCCTTGTCTGAGGCCGGAGACGGAACAATTGTTCCAGGAGTATTCATGGCCGGGAAACTTGCGCGAGCTTGAGGACGCTGCGAAAGCGCTGGTAGCGCTGGGAGACGAGACTATCGCCATGGCCGGGCTGCGTGCGCTTTCGCCTAAGCCAGACCGTGGAGGCAATGGAGGCCGCGTTTCGCTGAAGCAAGCCGCGAGGGCTGCCTCGCGAGCCGTGGAAAGGGAATTGATCCTGAAGGTACTGACGCGAACGCGGTGGAACCGCCGCCGGGCAGCCGAAGAGTTGCAGATCAGCTATAAGGCCCTGTTGTACAAGATGAAACAGATTGGGTGCACCGAATATGGAGCGTCCTAGCTCCCCGGAGAGAGTATGAAGAAAGTGACCAAGCTCGCAGTGCAACTGTTATTGGCCGCGGTCCTGGCCTCAGGAATGCTGGCGCAGGCCAATGGCTCGGCCGATAAAGACAAGCCTGAAGCAGTGCAGACGGGAGCTGCGGCGGCGTCCAGTGCCGACTACGTGATCGGCGCCGATGACACGCTTCACATTTCGGTTTGGAAAGAGCCCGACCTCACCGCTACGTTGCCGGTGCGTCCGGATGGCAAGATCTCTTTGCCCTTGCTCAACGATGTTCCGGCTGCCGGCTTAACGCCCCTCCAATTGAGCGCCTCGATCACGGAAAAGCTGAAGAAATACATTGCCGATCCGCACGTAACCGTAGTGGTGACCGCGATGAACAGCCGGCGCATCTTCGTGACCGGCGAAGTAGCGCATACGGGAGCGATGCCTCTGCTGCCGAACATGACCATGCTGCAGGTGCTTTCGAGCGCCGGCTTTACCCAGTTCGCCAATGTGAAGAACATTTACCTGCTGCGCACCGAGAACGGCAAGCAGGTGAAATTGCCGTTTAACTACAAGCAAGTGGTCAAAGGCAACCATCCCGAGCAAAACATCATGTTGAAGCCGGGCGATACGGTGGTGGTCCCCTAGGGAGCCGTGATGAGCAAACGCCATAACATTGGGATGCTGGTGGTGCTGGCGGTCACGCTGAGCGCTGCCCAGGGTCAAGACGCATCGGCTCCTCAGTCTACGACTTCTCCGGCGACGGGAGCCAGTGCCGACACGAATCCGCAGCAAGAGCCAGTCACGCCGCCCACGCCCGCCTACGGCCAGGAAAATACTGCACCGCCTATAACCGAGAATCCACCGATCTCGGGATTGGATCTTCCCGGCCTCGAATCCCATGGCGCGCCGTTGAGTTACCTGCAGGCGGGGGTGCACGTCGCGGAGTCGGTGGATTCCAACGTGAGCGATGCCCTGGGAGGTTCAGCGGTGCGCTCGGTCACGCGGGCCTCCGGAAGCCTTACTCTGCAACGGTTGTGGAGTAAATATGATCTGGCTCTAGATTACCTTGGGGGTGTGGGTTACTACGACGCGCGAGGACAGGGCGCCAAACTAGTCCAGGCGCTTAATGTGAACCAGAAGATCAAGTGGAAGCGCGGTCAATTAACTTTGCGGGACAACTTCAGTTATCTGCCCGAGGGGAACTTCGGATTTGCTTACGGTTCCCTGGGTCCGCAGCAGAACGTGCTGGGCGGCGGATTTCTGGGAGGCGGGGCATTCGGGGCGCTGGGACAAGTTCCGCGCATCATGAACCTGAGTGCGGCGGAGATTTCGCAGAGCCTTTCGCCCAAATCTGCGATTACGCTGACCGGCGGGTACGGCATCCTGCACTTCACCGGAAAAGACCCGCAGGGCATCTCATACCTGGGCAGCTCTCAAGTGTCGGTTCAAGCCGGCTACAATCGCACCATCTCGCGGCACGACCAGATCGCGCTGGTATACGGCTACCAGGGGTTCAGATTTTCCCCGACCGCCGGCGCCGGAACTGCATTCCACACGAACGTCGTGCAAGGAATGTATGGACACCGGATCTCCGGGCGCATGGACTTTCTGGCTGGCGCCGGGCCGCAGATCACTTCAATCACGAACTTTACGTTTTTAGGCCCGCTAAGAACCAATCGACTGTCGGTGGCAGGACGGGCGTCGCTGCGTTACGCCTTTCCTAAGACCAGCCTGGACCTGGCGTTCGAGCGCTACACCACAAGCGGGTCCGGCCTGTTTGCCGGGGCACAGAGCAACACAGTGCGGCTTCGAGCAAGCCGTCCCATAACCCGGGTCTGGAGTGGTTTCGTAGACGTGGGGTATTCGCACAACAGCCGGCTACAGCCTGCCGGTTCTGGTGTCAATGCAAAAAATTATGGCTACGGCTTTGCCGGATTTGGCGCGCGCCGGTCGCTGGGGCGCACCTTTGCTGTGTTCGGCAGCTATCACTTTAACGAGCTCTATTTTGATAGTTCATTCTGCGCCGGCCGCTCCCCTTGCGCGCGGACTTCTCAGAGGCACATAGCTACTTTTGGATTGGATTGGACGCCCCGGCCCATCCGAATTGACTGATCTCAAGGCCGCTGACGAAAGATGAGCAGCGGCGGAACGGATACGAGGATGATTGAAAATCGCGAATTAACGATGGATGACTACCTGGCGATGTTGCGCCGGCGAGCGAAGGTGATCCTGATCCCGGCGCTGCTGGCGCCCCTGGCGGGATGGCTGATTTCCTATGCCTTCGTCCCCAAATATACTTCGCAGGCGCTGGTGCTGGTGGAAGGCCAAAAAATACCGGAGAGCATGGTGCAGCCGGTTGTAACCGAGGACCTGACGGCGCGTATCGCCACGCTGCAGCAACAGGTGCTGAGCCAGAGCCGCTTGCAGCCCATGCTGGAGCGGCTGGGCATGGTGCGGAGCGGCCAAAATGTGGACGACATGGTCGACGGCATCCGTATGAATATGGCAGTCGAGCCTGTGGTGACCGACCTTTCCCAGGCCGGCGGGGCGAAGAAAAAAGGTCAGGGTACCCCGGTGCCCGCATTCTACGTAAATTACACGGCGCGGAACCCGCGGGAAGCACAGCAGCTGTGCAACGAATTGACCTCGCTCCTGCTGGAAGAGAACTTGAAATCCCGCCAGGACGTCGCGAGGGGCACAACCGACCTGTTGAGCAAAGGCTTGGAGGATGCCAAGCACACGCTGGACGCGATGGATTCCAAGCTGGCTGCGTTTAAGAAGCAGTATGTGGGACAGCTCCCCGGAGACGAGGAGAACAATTTCAAGATCCTGATGGGATTGAACTCGCAGCTGGAAGCGAATACCCAAACTCTGAACCGGGCGACGCAGGACAAATCCTATACTGAGTCGCTTCTGGCGCAGCAGTTGTCGGCGTGGCGATCGGCGCAGACTTCGAATAATCCGGAGACGCTGCAGAAGCAGCTGGCCGACTTGCAATCACAACTCGTACAGTTGGAGGCGCGTTATACCGAGGATCATCCGGACGTAATCAAAGCTAAAGCGGATATGGCAGGAGTAAAGAAAAAGCTGGCAGAGGTGAATAGCGCGTCCCCGCAGGTCAGCGACCCGGCCGAGAAAGCTTCGTCGTCGGAGCCGCCTGAGGTCCGGCAGTTGCGGCTGCAGGTGCACCAGTACGGCGATCTGATTACGGCGGCCACGCGCGACCAGAAAAGACTGCAACAGGAAATCCAGCTATACCAGGGACGCGTATCGCTGAGTCCCGCTGTCGAGGAACAGTACAAGCAGATGGCGCGCGATTACGATAACGCCCAGAAGAATTATCAGGACCTGCTGGCCAACAAAAGCAAGTCCGATTTTGCCCTCACAATGGAACAGCAGCAACAGGGTGAACAGATGCGCCTGCTGAACCCGGCGAACCTGCCCGATACTCCAACCTTTCCGAACCGTCTGCTGTTTGCCGGCGGGGGGCTGGGCGCAGGCTTGGGCCTCGGTCTGGGAATCGCATTGTTAATGGAGATGAGCGACAAGTCGATTCGTACGGAAGCCGATGCGGAGGCAGCGCTGGAATTGCCTATGCTGGTGGCGATTCCGTGGGTGGGCGAGACCAGCGAAGGAACTAAGAATGGCAAGGGCAAGTTCTGGACGAGGAAGAAGCCGGACGAACAGCCGGAAAGCGTCGGAGTCTAGGCCGAGACTATGTACAAAGAGTTCTACGGGCTGCGGGCGAATCCCTTCAACGTGAATCCTGATCCGCGCTATCTGTTCCTGACGCGGCATACGGAGGAGGCGCTGGCCTGCCTGACCTATGGCATTCAGAGCCGCAAGGGATTTGTGCTGCTCACCGGCGAAGTGGGTACGGGCAAGACCACATTGATTAACAAGCTGCTGGAATGGTTGCGTCTGCAGCAAGTGGCCACGGCCTTCATTTTCAACTCACGCCTGGATGTGCCGCAGTTTCTGGACTACATGATGGCGGACTTTGGAATTCCCTGCGATTCCACGGCCAAGAGTCAAATCCTGTTGCGGCTTTACAACTGGCTGCTGGACCGCTACCGGGCCGGGGAGACGGCGGTGCTCATCGTCGACGAGGCTCAAAGCCTTTCCGATGAAGTGCTGGAAGAGATCCGGATGCTCACAAATCTGGAGACCTTTACCGAGAAACTTCTGCAGATTGTCCTGGTCGGTCAGCCGGAATTGGAGCAGAAGTTGAAGCGGCCACAACTGCGGCAATTGCGCCAGCGGCTTACTTTGCGGGCCAAGACTCACCCGCTGATTCTGGAAGAGACCAAGGCCTACGTGCATCAGCGGTTGCGGATTGCGGGCTCCAACGGGCAGCAGATTTTCGAGCCGGAAGCGATTGCCAACATTCACCGTTATGCCAACGGGATTCCCCGCGTGATCAACCTGCTCTGCGAACACTGCCTGGTGAGCGCGTTTGTGGACCAGGAGAAGGTGATCGGGCCGGCAGTAGTGGATGGGGTGGCTCGGGATTTCGACCTTAGCGACAACAATGCGTCAGCGGCCATGATGGCGGCCCCTGCAGCCAGCGCCGGGCCGGGGAAATTCGACCTGGTGGACGCGCTACGCTCGCTAGCTGTCTTAGCGGATCGTTTACGGCAGACGGAAGAGCAAGAAAAAGACCTCCCCGAGGAAAGGAAATTATGAGCAGAATTCACGAAGCACTCAAGAAAGCCGAACAGGAGCGGGCGACTACCCAGGGAGGTGGAACCTTGCCCGGCTTCGCGGCGACGCCGGTGGCCGAGCATCCATTCGCCCATCAGCCGGTTATGGACAACACGCCTGCAGAATCGTTCCTGGGGGCGACCGCAAGTGGCCACCCCAGCCCCGGGATGCCGGCTTTTGCCAGTCCCTTCAGCCTGGACGCTTTGCTGGCCGGCAGTGCATCGTCGCAATGGACACCCGATCCGGCAACCATGCTGTTTTTGAATGGCGACGACAGCGCGCGGGGAGCGGAAGAGTTTCGTACGCTGCGCTCCCGTCTGTACCACGCCCGCGAAAAGATGACGCTGAAGAAGATTCTCGTCACCAGCGCATTGCCCAAGGAAGGCAAGTCGTTCACCTGCGCGAACCTGGCGCAAGTGTTGGTGCGGCAGCACGGACGCCGGGTGCTGCTGGTCGATGCCGACCTTCGTGGGCCCCGTTTGCACATGATGCTGGGCACGACGTCGAGCCCCGGCCTCTCCGAATATTTGCAGGGAGAAAACGATGAATTCTCCATCATGCAGCGGGGGCCTTTCGAGAATTTGTTCTTCATCCCCAGCGGCCGCGAGATTGGAAATGCAGCGGAGTTAGTGGGCAATGGCCGCCTGAAGGCGTTGTTGCAGCGGGTGGAGCCTCTGTTCGACTGGATCATTATCGATTCGCCACCGGTGATACCCGTATCCGATTCGAGCGTTCTGGCCAAAGCGTGCGACGGGGTGGTGATGGTGGTGCGGTCCAATTCGACGCCGTTCGACATGGCTAAGAAAGCTCGTCAGGAATTTCCCGTGGAAGCGCTGGTCGGAGTCGTGTTGAACGGGACTAGCGGTGAGGCGCTGCCCTACTCACGCTATTACTACGCGCCGCACGAGAAGAAGAAGGGGACCACGAACAAGGGTTAGGGAAGCGGAACCGTGATCAGGCTCTTCAAAGTGTACTACCCGCTGCGCACGCTCGTCCTTCTGGCGGGTGAGGCCTTGATTATTTGGCTGTCGTTTGTGGTGGGTACGTTGCTGCGGAATCAGGACGACAGTTGGCTTCTGCTCAACGTCGAAGGCGGTTACATCAAGATTCTGATGGTGACCGGAATCGTGTTGCTGCTGTCCCACTGGTTCGATCTGTATGACTCCTCGAGCCTCAGCGCCAAGTGGGAGCAAACCTTCCGCCTGCTTCTGGTTCTGGGTCTGGTCGCGCTGTCGCTCTCTGCCGTCGGTTTCATCTTCCCGCGTTTCATGCCCGGAAACGGTTCGGCGCTGGCCGGATTAATCATTTTGACATTCACTCTCTTCTGCTGGCGGGCCGCGTATGGCTGGCTGGTGAAGCAGCCTTATCTTCGCGAGCGAGTGTATGTGTTGGGCACGGGCGAGCGGGCTCAACGTCTGTTGAATGGATTGCGCCAGCGCTCCGAACTGGGCATCGAGGTTGTGGGATGGACGGGAAACATCGAGGGCGAACTTACGCGGGAGACGGTGGCCGCTCATCTGCTTGGCTTAGCCCAGCAGAATGGAGTGCACCGGGTCATCGTCGCGATGCCGGACCGGCGTAAAACGCTGCCAGTTGAACAATTGTTGGATTTGCGGCTCGCAGGCGTGAAGGTGGAAGAAGCGACCTCATGGCTGGAGAAGATTTCGGGGAGGATTGAAGTCGAGCAGTTGTATCCGAGTTGGCTCATCTTTGCCGACGGCTTCCGTTTCAGCAGCGGGTTCATCATCCTGCGGCGAATGTTCTCAACCCTGGTGGCTGCAGCCGGCCTTCTGCTGGCGCTTCCTTTACTTCCGTTCGTGATGCTGGCGGTCAAGCTGGACTCCAAGGGAGATGTGTTCTACCGGCAAAAGCGGGTAGGGCTGGGAGGCTCCCAATTTTACTGCTACAAATTCCGCACCATGCGGGACAATGCGGAAGCGGATACCGGCGCGACCTGGGCCACGGACGACGATCCGCGCATCACGCGGGTGGGAGCGTTCCTGCGAACCTCCAGGCTCGATGAGATTCCGCAGTTGTGGTGCGTGTTGAAAGGGGACATGGCTTTCGTGGGGCCTCGGCCGGAGCGGCCCGAATTCGTGGAGTGGTTGAGCAAGGAAATTCCTTACTACGGCGTACGTCACGCAGTGCGTCCTGGAATTACGGGATGGGCTCAGGTGCAATACAAATACGGCAACACACTTCAGGACGCCCGCGAAAAACTGCAATACGATCTTTTCTATATCAAGAATGCCTCCATCGGCCTGGATATGTTGATCATGTTTCAGACCATCAAGATCGTCCTGCTGGGGCGCGGCGCGCAATGACAACCTTTACTTTGTCGTGGCCCGCAGACGCGGGTTCGGAGAACTTCCCCGGTGTGGCTTGGAGAGGGAAAAAGAGAGCGGAGAAATGAAGTGGGCCTTCTGGGCAGCGACGGGTCTCATCGTCTACACGTATTTGGGATATGCCTGCCTATTGCGCTTGCGCGCTCTCTGGGGATCGCGCCCCGTGAAACGCGGCGTGTACCAGCCTTCCGTGTCCGTGGTGATGGTCGTGCGCAACGAGGAGCAGGTTTTAGAAGATAAGTTGGGCAACCTGCTGGGGCTGGATTATCCCTGCGACCAGTGGGAGATTATTGCGGTTTCTGACGGATCGACGGATCGGACCGAAGAGATTCTTCGCGATCACGCGACTAACCCCCGAGTGCAGGCAATCATGAATCAGTTGTCGCAAGGCAAAGCCGCCGGGTTGAACGACGCCATCGCGTTGGCTCAGGGAGAAATTATTGTATTTACCGATGCCCGCCAGAAGATTGAGCCCGGCGCGGTGCGACTGCTGGTGGAGAATTTCGCGGATCCGGAGGTGGGGTGCGCCAGCGGCGAATTGATGTTGGGTGACCCTAATCGAGGGCAGGAGGCCGTCCTGGGAATGGGGCTGTATTGGAAAATCGAGAAGAAGATTCGCGAGCTCGAATCGGCCACGGGATCAGTCGTGGGCGCCACTGGGGCGCTTTATGCCGTACGTCGCAATCTTGCTGTGCCTGTGCCTTCCGGAACCATTCTCGACGATGTTTACATTCCGATGAACGTTGTCCGGCAGAAGGCGAGAGTGGTGTTTGACGAGCGGGCGCACGCATGGGACATTCCCGACCTGGGCCCAAAACGCGAGTTTGACAGGAAAGTGCGGACCCTGACGGGAAACTATCAATTGGTACAGCTTGCGCCCTGGCTTTTGACGGTGGCGAACCCCATTCTCTTTCAGTTTGTGAGCCACAAGCTGCTTCGGTTACTCGTGCCTTTTGCTTTGTTGGTTGCCCTGCTGACGGCGTTTTTTCTGAGAGGACCGGTTTATAAGTTCGCATTGGTCTGCCAGCTTGCCTTCTACGCCTTGGGCGTCCTGGGAATGGTGCCTCTGAAGAAAGGCCCGCTGACGCGAATGACGGATGCGGCGTTCACATTCGTCATGCTCAATACAGCAGCCTTGCTGGCGTTCGCTAATTTTGTAACCGGGCGCAAAGCAGTGTGGTTACGCTGATGAAAGGCCAAATGGAAATCGACAGAGGCAAATCGGGGATGGTGCCCGCCGCGCCGAGGGCGGAAAACAAGAAGCGCCAGAAGGCAAAAGGCGCGTACCTTGCGCTGCTGATTTTGTCGGCGCTGTATTTTGCGCGCCCGGAGGATGTGATTCCAGGTCTTCACGTAATCCCCCTGGCCAAAATCGCCGGGGGCATCGCTCTGGTGGCGTTAATTCTCACCCTGATGAGCGGAAGGACCAAGCAGAAGATTGCGCCCGAAGTAAAATATCTTCTGGGGTTCTTTGTCTGGTACTGCATCACGATTCCGTTTGCTTACTGGCATGGCGGCGCCTTCAGCATGGTCATGACCCGGCTTTCGAAGGGCATTATCGCAGCCCTGCTGGTTGCGGTCCTGGTGGAGCATATGTGGCAGCTGCGGCGCCTGCTTTGGGTTCAAGCGGGTGCCGTTGCCGCGATGACCGTGCTCTCAGTGGGGTTGCACCATACCCAGGGCGGCCGTCTGACCGGAGTTTTGGGCGGCGTGTTCGAGAATCCCAACGATCTGGCGATCAATATTGCCTTGAATTGGCCGCTTTGTGTCGCCTTTTTCTTTCTGGCCCGGGGCTTCAAGAAAGCGCTCTGGGCGGGCGGGATTTTGATCATGCTGATCGGTGTGCAGTTGACCTATTCGCGCAGCGGGTTTCTGGCGATCGCCCTGGCGGGCGTACTCGTATTGTGGGAATTTGCCGTCCATGGCCGCCGCTTCTACCTGATCTTTCTGGGTGGATTTCTGGGGGTTGCCCTCCTGATCGTTTCCCCAGGTCACTACGCCCAGCGGATCGCGAGCATTGTGACAGGACAGCAGGAAGACACCATGGACCGCGGCTCGCGCGAGGCACGGAAGCAGTTGTTTCTCAAGAGTGTGAGCACGGCCGTGCACAACCCTGTGTTCGGTGTGGGGGCGGGCAATTTTGAGGTCCTGAGCGGAAATTGGCACGTCGCGCACAATACTTATACGGAGATTGCCGCCGAAGGTGGTTTTCCCGCATTGATGCTGTTCTTGCTTGTAATTTACAGAACATTTTTCAATTTACGGCAGGTGCGGAAGTCAAATGTTTATAAACTGGACTCCGAAATCCGAATCCTTACGGGGGGTCTCTGGGTCGCCGTTGTGGCATACCTGGTGAGCGCATTTTTCGCCTCCACGGAATACAGCATGTACCCGTATTTCCTGGTCGCGTACACCACGGCGCTATACCAGATCACGCGCGCGCAATCTCGGCTGACAGAAGGGGAAGATACTCCCGGAACGGGGATCCGCGGTCAGAGGAGTTATGGAAAGAGACAAGCAGAACTGGCCTGGACTCGCTGACGAGATCCTCGCCATCCTCCGTTGTCTTTCATGCCAGAGCGGTCTGAGGCAGGAGGAAGGCGGTGTCATGTGTCCGGGGTGCGGCCGAAAGTATCCGAAGGCGAAAGGGGTTTTTCGCTTTGTGGATGCCGAGCACTATGCCGGCAGCTTCGGTTTTCAGTGGCATATTTTCCGCAAGACTCAACTGGACAATGAAGAGAGCCGCCGTTCGGAGCAGGACTTCGAGCGCCGCACCGGTTTCCATCCGGAGGAACTTCGCGGGAAGCTGATACTCGATGTGGGATGCGGCATGGGCCGATTTGCGGAAGTGGCAACACGGTGGGGCGCCCACGTCGTCGGGATTGATCTGAGTCTGGCGGCCGAAGTCGCCGCCGAGAATTTGGCGGACCGAGAGGCTACATTTTTCCAGTCCGACGTTTTCAAACTTCCGTTTGCGCCGGAAAGTTTTGACTACATCTACAGCATTGGGGTACTTCACCACACGCCGAACTGCGAGCAGGCTTTCAAAAGTCTGCCACGGTTGCTCAAGCCCGGAGGCCGGATCGCCATCTGGCTCTACAGCAAGTACAACAACTGGTACAAAATGAGCGACGTCTATCGGAAGTTGACGCGGCGAATGTCGCCCAAGATATTGCATACATTGTGCTATGGAGTCATCCCGCTCTACGGTGTTCATCAAGTTTTGCGGAAGATTCCGCTGATCGGGCGCCCGGCGAGCGCAGCGCTGGCCTACGCGATTCCGATGGCGTTCCACAAGGATCCAAGATGGCGTGTGTTGGACACTTTCGACTGGTACTCGCCGTGGTACCAGTCCAAGCACACTTATGAGGAAGTGTTCCGCTGGTTCGAGGACTGCGGTCTTGAAGATCTGCGGGTGATCCTGCAACCGGTTTCGGTCTCCGGGCGCAAGCCCGTGATGGTTCCGGCAACCTTGATCCGGGAGGACCGAAACTTGGAGGCACAATCATGTGCGGAATAGCTGGAATGATTGCCCCGGAAGGGAAGACGATCACGGACGAACAGATCCGGCGCATGACGAATACCATCGTCCATCGCGGGCCAGACGATGAGGGTATCTTCGCGCAGGGCAATGTAGGTCTGGGAATGCGGCGGCTTAGCATTATCGATCTGTCAGGGGGAAGTCAGCCGATCTACAACGAGGACCGCAGCATCGCCGTAGTTTTCAACGGAGAGATATACAACTTTCGCGAACTGAGGAAAGATCTGGAGGGTCGCGGGCATCGGTTTTACACCCATACCGACACTGAAGTCATCGTCCACCTTTATGAGGAGATGGGTGCGGACTGCGTCAAAAAGCTTAGAGGAATGTTCGCGATTGCCTTGTACGACGCGCGGCAACATTCGCTGCTCCTGGCTCGCGACCGACTTGGCAAAAAGCCTTTGCACTATGCCTGGTACGGAGGGGAGCTACTGTTTGGTTCGGAGATTAAGACAATCCTCGCCCTGCGTCCGGAGTGGGCGGTGGTTGATCGAGAAGGTCTGCTGCAGTACTTCTATTTTGGATACATACCCGATCCGCACACCGTATTCGGGCGTATCCGCAAATTGCCGGCAGGTCACTTAATCGAGTATCGCAACGGCGACTTGAAGATCCGCCAGTATTGGGATTTGCCGGAGTACAGCACGCATTCGCCCATGAGCGAAGACGAATGTCTTGGGGAAATGGAACGTCGTCTAGCGGAGGCCGTCCGCCTCCGGATGATCAGCGACGTGCCCCTGGGGGCCTTGCTGAGCGGAGGCGTGGACTCTTCGATCATCGTCGCTTTGATGGCGCGAGCAAGCGCGAGACCGGTCAAGACGTTTTCTATTGGTTTTCGAGCAGAGAAGTTCAACGAATCAGAATACGCGCGCATGGTTGCGGAACGGTTTGGTACGGATCATCACGAGTTGGTGCTCGAGCCGGATATTGAGGAGACGCTGAACTACCTCTCAACAATGATGGAAGAGCCATTCGGCGATTCATCCATGCTTCCAACCTACTACGTGTGCCGGATGGCAAGACGGCAAGTTACGGTTGCGCTCTCGGGCGATGGGGGCGATGAGTTGTTCGCTGGATATGATCGCTATCCGGCACCGGTGGAGCGGTCAAAACTCGATGCGTTGCAGCGCTTCTGGGGACCGATCTATCGGCGCTGGATTCATGGCCTCATTCCCGCTGCGATGTATGGGAAGAACATGGCATGGAACGCTTCCCTAAACGACCGTGATCGTTACTTGGATGGACTTTCATTCTTTCCGGTGTTGCATCGCGAACGAGAGCTGTTTACTAGAGAGTTTGTAAAAAGTGTGGAGAAACTGTCTGATCCGCTACTGGAGTATCGGCGGCTCTACGATGACGCACCTGCCCGGGATCGCCTGAGCCGGCTGTTGTATCTCGACACCAAGACCTACCTAAATGCGGATATCCTCGCGAAGGTGGACCGGATGAGCATGGCGGCGTCTCTGGAGGTGCGTGTGCCAATGCTGGATCATGAATTTGTGGAGTGGGTAACGTCTCTGCCGGTGGAATTGAAGTTTCGAGAAGGAACCCGTAAACGCATTTTGAAGAAACTCGCAGAGCGGCTGGGAATTCCGGCTGCGTTGCTACATCGAAAAAAACAGGGCTTCCAAATGCCACTTGTGGACTGGATGAGGAACCAGGTCAAAACCCAGATTTGGGGCGTGCTGCTGGAGCCTCGTACGCTACAGCGTGGATACTTCAATCCTGCGGCTATCCGCTCGCTGGTCGATGAACATATGCGCGGACGCCGGAATCGCTCGGGCCTGTTGTGGCGCCTGTTGGTATTGGAACTTTGGCATAGGAACTTCATGGAATCTCGATCCAACAGGACTGCCGAGCGCCGGCCCCCTGATGTCTTCGCCAGCGAATTCAGCCCGCTTCCACGTCCGGCCGAAGTGGCGTCAGCGCAGCCGGGAATTAGCCTGAACTGAAAGTGCACAGAAGCATTTCCGATGATTCAGAACATGCCAACTAGCACTGCGTCAAAAAACGACACGCAAGCCCATGCGCGAAGCCGAGCGCCCGTTTTCGTGCTGGGTTGTGGACGTTCGGGCACGACTCTGCTTTATCACATGTTGCTCTCAGCAGGGAATTTTGCGGTTTACAGGGTGGAATCCAATGTGATCAATCTGCTGGAGCCGCGATTCGGGGACCTTTCTGTCGCACGAAACAAACAGAAGCTGCTGGAGGCATGGTCTGACAGCCGGCTCTACACGGTTTCGGGTCTGGACAAGAAAGCAATCGCGGCAAAAGTGATGAGCGAATGCCGAAACGGAGGCGATTTCTTGCGCATCGTGATGTCTGAAATCGCCTTGAAACAGGGAGTGGAGCGATGGGCCGACACCACACCGGAGCACTTGTTGCACCTCCACCGGATCAAAGAAACAATTCCCGATGCGCTCATCATCCACATTATTCGCGATGGCAGGGATGTCTCGCTCTCGACAGAAAAGTTGGGTTACATACGCTCCCTTCCCTTGGACCGCATGCCATCGAAGATGGTGGCCGGGCTCTACTGGGAATGGATGGTAAACAAGGGACGCAGGGACGGTCGCGACTTAGGCGCCGACTACACGGAATTGCATTTCGAGGAACTAATTAACCATCCGCGAGAGACACTGGCGAGACTGGGCCAGTTCATTGGACAAGAGCTGGACTATGATCGGATCCGACGGACGGGAATCGGTTCGGTAAGCGCGCCCAATACATCCTTCGAAGCCCAATCTGCAGAAGATTTCAACCCTACCGGCCGGTGGCGGAGCGGCTATTCCAGCGAGGAACTCGCGATGTTCGAGGGGCTCGTGGGCCGGACCTTGGAAGAGACGGGATATGAGCTCGCGACCACGGATCGCAATGCGCTGAATCGGGCAGACCTTAGGCTTAAGCGTGCCATGTACCGGACTTACTTCGATACCAAGCTGTATTTTAAAGCGAAGACACCACTGGGGAAATTGCTAGTGACCCGCGATCTATCCTGGATTTGACAGTGAAGCGCTTTTCATAACTTAGGCGAACCAGTGGAAAGGTCCGACGCCCCATCCTTGCGGCCTTTATTCTGGGCGATTAAGTCCGTATAGAAATTTAGCACTGCCTGCAAGTTGCTTTCGTCACCGCCAGATCGCTGCTTGTCCGGTGCTGGCTGTTGCAGTTTCTGTTCGATGACTCGGAGAAGCGCCGCTAGGTCTGACCTCGGCATCAAGCTGACTCCAGCAGGGCGCATCCCATTATCAGTGGCGATCACGGGTGTACCTAGCTGCAAGGCTTCCCGGACTGAGAGGGCGTCACCATCGTAGAGCGTGGTTCGCAACAGGAGGCGGGATCGCGAGATTGCCTCCAGGGTGGCGGCATGGGGGACGTCGCCGGCAAGAAGTAAGTGTTGAGCACAAGGGTGCGCCTGGATTCTTGCCCGCAAGTCGTTCTCGAGACTCCCCGATCCAATCAGGACCAAGCCCGCATCGGGGAACTGCCGCAAAAGCTGGGGCATGGCCTCGATTTGGAGAGGAAGGTCATACTCGGGTTCGAGTAAACCAACAGAAATCAGAACTGGATTGTGCGCAGCGAAGAAAGCGGCCAGCGGTTCCGGAAGTACAGAAGACGATTGCTCAGCTTCCGGGAAAGCGTACGGAGAGATAAGCCGCGCGCGCTCAGGCTCGACTCCCATCTTGTGAAAGAAGCCCATGATTTCTGCATTCACACCGATAAGGCCGTCAAACCGACGCAGCACGAAGCCTGCGAATGACGCCGGTTTGAGTGCTTGTCCTTCCCGCGTGGAGGGATAGCCACCGGAGTGAAATGTCATGACAGATCTGGCGCCGGGCTGCAGCGTACACACTAAGCCGAGAGCGAGAATCCGGTTTGTCAGCATTCCACCGATGTGCAGGTGAATCAAGTCATATCGCAGCCGCGCCAGGAGTCGAAGGAGTTGAGCCGGACCTTTTGGGTAGTACACGTGATCTGCAGTCGGCTTGCGGTGACGCGTAATGTTAATGACCATGCATGAAACATTTCGCCTAAGCAGAAAAGACCGGATGGCCACCAAGTTCGTTTGTACTCCGCCGTGGGGCGGAGGATAAGGCCCGAGCTGAAGTACCCTCATGGTGGGGCACATAATATCAGAGATGCATTGAGTTCAAAGGGGGCACGATGACTGCTGGCGCGAAGACTGCAACCAACGAAGTCACTCAAATGCGGAGCGCACGCGGTACGTTTAAAAGTAGCACAGTGTGCTGGCTCGGGTAATCGTGAGAGCGATGTGCTGGCGTCGTGACCGCATCTGTGAGAGTCGACCAAACAAACTCCCGTGCTATGCAGAACGGAAGAATTATCGCTACTATGAAGCAGCATGGATTCATCGAGCCATGGGTGCGCTGAGGCTTTGACGGTTGAACCCGATACCCGTGGGTGTGATCCTCGGGCCAGCCAGGCTCTCCACACGGCACCAACCGGGACTAGGCGAAGAGTCTTTTTTCTAGTGGATTCGCTCAATGTAGGCGGCACGGAGACCCAAGCCGTCGAGTTGGCGACCAGACTTGACCCTCAGCGATATGAGATAACGATGGGATGTCTTCGGGCTCGCGGACCGCTGCTCGAAAAGTTGGCCGGTTCTCCCGCATCTATTCGCGAGTTCTACCCCAAGGGTGGGTCCAATTCGGTGAATGGGATGTATCAGTTGTTTCGCCTGGCGATTTTTCTGCGCCGGGGAAGGTTCCAGATTGTTCATAGTCATGATCTTTTTTCGAACTTGATGGGTATACCCGCGGCTGTGATCGCCCGGGTGCCCGTCATCATCTCGAGCCGGCGCGACCTAGCGCACCTCGATTGGTATCAGAGCGGACGCAGAATTTGGCTGCGCGTTCTGCACAAGCTCTCCACAGCCGTGCTGACCAATGCCAATGCTATTCGTGAATCGCTGCTGTCTGAAGGTCACCTTTCACCTCAGAAGGTTCGCGTCATTCACAACGGAGTGGACATAGAGAAGTTTGGCCATGGATTTAGAGACCGGAGCTGGCTCATGCCCGGTAGAGAGCAAGAGAAATGGATTGTGCTGGTGGGGAACATGCACAGCGATGTGAAAGGCCATCGTTGGTTGATTGCTGCTGCCGCTCCAATCTCACGCGAATTCCCCCAGACCCGTTTTGTGTTCGTGGGTGACGGTACCCAGAGGGAAGACTTCGAGCGGCAGGTCAGGGAACTGGGACTGGAGGAGCATTTTTCGTTTCTGGGGCTTCGCGACGACGTCCCCCGCATTCTTTCGTGCTGTGACATTGCCGTTCTCCCCTCGAAGGCCGAGGGGTTGCCCAATGCTGTCCTGGAATACCTGGCTGCGGGTTTGCCGACCGTAGCCAGCCGAGTCGGAGGAAACGCTGAGATCGTTCAGGATGGCAAAACCGGACTCCTTGTTCCACCGCAGGACTCGTCCAGTCTGGCAGAAGCGGTGCTTCGGCTGATGCGCAATCCTGAGTTTGCCGATACTTTGGCGAAGAATGGGCGGGAGTATGTGGCCTCTCATTTCAGTTTTCAACGGATGATCGAAAACACCGATCAGCTGTATACGGAACTGCTGCGCTTGCAGGGTGTGGAATGAAGCTGATCATTGAAATGGAAATGGAAATGGGACGCATCGGGCAAGTGCACGTCGCGAGCTAGAGCTTGGCCGGCTGTAATTGCCGGAGCGGGATGAGCGGATGATAGTCGCGGCCAAGCGAGCCTTCACGAAAGGTCCTCGGAACGAGAACGAACTATGGGTGGAATCTGCAGAATAGTTTAGACGACCGTCCGTGCGCGGCGGAAATTAGCTCGAAGAGTCTATCGCCGCTGAAGATGGGATGCGGTGAGTGTTCGTTGGTTCCGGTGGTTTGCCTAACAGTTCCGCTCTCCAGTCAAGGGCACAAGGAGACATCGTCCGGGCTGACTCCAACATCTTCAGGCAAACAATGGTCGCGCGGGCGCCGTCCTCGACTGTAACGCTGGGGACTGTTCCCGAACCGATTCCGTCTACGAACGAGCTCATTTGCTCGGCATAACCCTTCTCAGCGAACCAACTGGAACGCCGGTCGACGCGGTTCGTACGCAACGTCACGTGCTTGAAATCCTCAGCCGCAGCGCCCATGCCTGGAGCGAACGCTTCCACCCGCTCTCCGGCGGAGGTCTTACTACCCACGGTGCAATAGGTGAGGTTGGCGATGGAATCATCCGCAAAACGGAAACTGGCAACCAGGTTGTTTTCGCCGATAGGTTCCTTCTTGCCGCCAGGCAGCGAGAGAGCGGAGACCAAAACCGGCTCCGAGTCAAGGAGCCAGGAAGCCAGGTCGACGAAGTGGCAGGCTTCGCCCAGAATGGCCCCGCCGGTCGCGGGGTCCGCCATCCAATAGTCGCCCGAGATGCCCGGAGAATTGACGCGAAGGTTGAGGACGGCCGGTCCGCTCCGGCGAAGAAGTAGCTGCCGTAATCCCAGATAGGTTGGAGAGAAACGGCGGTTGAACCCGATCGTCAAGTATTTGCCCGTTTGCTGGACGGCGAGGTGAAGTTGACGGCATTCGTCCACCGTAAGCGCCATGGGTTTTTCCAAGAACACGTGTTTGCCAGCCTGCAGGGCAGCGAGTCCCTGCGATGCATGTTGCGAATTGCGACTGACAATTACGACCATGTCGACGTCCGGATCGTTTAAGATCTCGTCATATTCTGAGCTGCAGTAGGCAGCGCCGAAGCGCAACGCGTAACTCTTGCCGCGCGGACCATTCGCCGAAAAGATAGCTCGAAGATGAGCCTTGGGAATCTTCTTCAGATTAGGCAGGTGCACCCACCGCGCGAGATTCCCAGCGCCAACCAGCGCCACCCCCAGTCCCTCGCGCTTTAGGGAGGAACCCGCCGTCTGGACCTTTCGCACGGGATTGAAGTCCGCCACCACATCGGGGACGTCGGCTGCTGGATAGCTGAGCACAACCGCTAAGCTGCCCGAGGATGGGTCCAGGATCGTCTCGTACGCCTTCGCGGCATCGTCGAGGGGAAACCGGTGCGTAATCAGAGGTGCAAGCTGAACCCGGCCCAGCGAAACCAGACGAAGGAATTCTGCCATGTTACGGTTTTCAGTCCAACGGACGTAATTGATGGGGTAATCATGCCCTTCCTTTTCGTAAACTGGGTCGTAGCTTCCAGGACCGTAGGCGCGGGCCATGAAGAACTGGATCTCCTTGCGATACATGTCGTACCAGGGAAAGCTCAGTTCCACCGCGCCCACATCCACGATCCGGCCGCGATCAGCACAGATCTGCACCGCTTGATGGCAAGGCGCAGAAGACTTGGCCGCCGCCGCTACGATCACGCAATCCAAACCACGGCCGTCGGTGATAGACGCGACTTGTTCCGAAAGTGAGGGACCGCCCAGAAGAGCGTAATCTGCGCCGATCTGCCGCGCTAGCTCGACGCGCGATTCTTTCAAGTCCACAGCCAAGACCCTCGCACCTTGCAGCCTGGCTAACTGCGCAATGAGTTGTCCGACTAGACCCAACCCCAGCACAGCGACGGTTTCTCCCAACCTGAGATTTGCGATCCGAACGCTATTAAGCGCGA
>Ga0209488_10000560_pt1 | contig 31588 bp, 37 predicted proteins | sample Rivendell_Oct201_8_FD_188349 | JGI IMG/M metagenome (GOLD analysis project Ga0209488, IMG submission 188349) | Vadose zone soil microbial communities from the Eel River Critical Zone Observatory, Northern California, USA -... | ecosystem: Environmental > Terrestrial > Soil > Vadose zone >...
GAATCTGGCCTGCTTTCTGGAACGCGCACTCGCACACGTCGGCAGTACGACGAGCGGAGGGATGTCGACGATATGGAAGGGATCGAGGATGTCTGTTTTACTTCCCCCTCTGCCGTCGCGCGGGCTTGTTTTCTGATATCTCAGACAGGAAGTGCCCCTGGAACAGCTGAGCGATATCAAGGCAAAATCAATCGTCGAGTGGATCGCCAATGACCGCGTTCGAAGGTCCATCGTCAAGCACTTCCGCCAGTTCCTGATGACTTACGTCGACGATCACGGCGCTTCAGTATACGGCCAACGTATTCGGAATCTTGGTGAAAGTGCGTCCCTTTTCCCTTCAATTGGTCCAATGCGTTGAACACGATACTGTTCCCACAGACAACTCTGAGTCACTAGAAGTCTCGTACCTTCACCTCGCGCTATCCAAACCCATCCTAGCCTACTTTCTCAATAACTCACCAGCCGCTATGCTCACCATCTTTGACGAGGTCGCTCTCGCTGCAATTCTCGTGTACTATCCCAATTACGAGCGCATTCACTCTGAAGTGCATGTCCGCATCACTGACCTGCCGCTGAGCTCTTCGCTACGCGACCTCCGCACGAGCAACCTGAATAACCTTGTCCGCGTGTCTGGCGTCGTGACAAGACGTACTGGCGTGTTCCCCCAGCTGAAGTACGTCAAGTTCGACTGCCGAAAGTGCGGCGCCGTTTTAGGCCCGTTCTATCAAGATGCCACGAAGGAGGTGAAAATCAGTTACTGTGCGAATTGTGAGAGCAAGGGCCCATTTTCTGTCAACTCAGAGCAGGCGAGTCGAGCCCGTACTTTCCTGGCATCTGTCGGTTGCTGAGTGCTGCGATAGACTATTTACAGGAATTACCAAAAGATGACCTTACAGGAATCTCCCGGCTCCGTACCACCAGGTCGCTTGCCCCGCCATCGCGAAGTTGTTTTACTGTGGGATCTGATTGACTCTGCCAAGCCGGGAGAGGAGATTGTACGATACTTTTTTACTTGACACATCCTATTAACCCTCGCTCACCCGAATATATGATAGGAAGTCACGGGCATCTATCGTAACAATTTTGACGCGTCATTAAACGCCAAAAATGGCTTTCCCGTCTTCTCCACAATCATCGAAGCGAACCATATCAACAAAAAAGAGGACCTTTTCGCCGCCTTTCGCCTAACGGAGGACGACGAAAAGGAGGTTCGCGCACTTGCGCGGGACGAACGCATACGCAAGCGCATTATCAAGTCCATTGCGCCATCGATCTACGGCCACGAGGATATCAAAACAGCAATCGCCCTCTCGCTCTTCGGCGGCGTTCCCAAGGATGTCAACCGCAAGCTGCGCCTCCGGGGAGACCTCAACGTGCTCCTGCTAGGAGACCCGGGCACGGCCAAGTCGCAGTTCCTCAAGTACGTCGAAAAGACCGCACACCGATCCGTCTTCGCGACTGGCCAGGGCGCCTCTGCAGTCGGTCTGACGGCGAGCGTGCGCAAGGACCCGGTCACGCGTGAGTGGACTCTCGAGGGTGGCGCGCTCGTCCTTGCCGACAAAGGCCATTGCTTGATCGACGAATTTGACAAGATGAACGACGCGGACCGGACATCGATACACGAAGCTATGGAACAACAGACCATCTCGATATCCAAGGCCGGCATCGTCACCACGCTCCAGGCGCGCTGCGCCATCGTCGCAGCAGCGAACCCGATCCGCGGGCGGTACAACCCGACGGTGCCGTTCCAGCAGAACGTGGAACTTACGGAGCCGATCCTGTCCCGCTTTGACGTCCTCTGCGTGGTCAAGGACACGGTCGACCCCGTGCAGGACGAGCTCCTCGCGCGTTTCGTCGTCGGAAGCCATCTGCGGAGTCATCCCAAGTTCGATGCTGAGCATGATGAGATGGACGTGGGTACCACTCTCGACGCCGAGGTAAAAGATCAAACCCTTCCTGATCCGCCCTTTTTTTATGCGAGCTGACGCTCACAACGCCAGTTGATCCCGCAAGACCTCCTCCGCAAATATATCATGTATGCGCGCGAAAAGGTACGACCAAAGCTGTACGATCTGGACTCGGAGAAGCTCTCGCGGCTCTTTGCGGACCTGCGGCGCGAGTCGGCTGCCACGGGCTCCTTCCCCATCACGGTGCGCCACCTGGAGAGCATGATTCGCATGGCAGAGGCGAGCGCTCGGATGTCGCTGCGCGAGTACGTCCGTGCGGATGACGTTGATCTGGCCATCTCCGTCGCGGTCGAAAGCTTCGTCAACGCGCAGAAGATCTCGATCAAGAAAACGCTGCAGCGTGTGCGTGACCCTTCTCTTACCAATTTGTACAGAACGTCGATGAATCTTCACCCCACAGGGATTCCGCAAGTATCTCACGCAGGCACGAGATCACGAAGAGCTACTCTCTTTCTTGTTGGGCCAGATCGTCAAAGAAAAGGCACGCTTCTTCCAGCTGCAGCGGCATCAGCAACCCGAGTTGGTCACCGTGAACGCCTCGGAACTCGACGAGCGGGTACGTTAATCGCGTTGCGCGCCACACACACTGCGCTGCGCACCCCGATGTTGATGATGACTCCTGTCCTTTCCAGGCCAAAGAACACGAGATCTACGACACTGCACCATTTTTGCAATCCCGTCTGTTCACCGCGAACGGCTATACGCTCAACGGCGACGTCATCGAGAAGCGTTTCAGGCAGTAGAATTAGGCGGCCGCGACATTGTATTGGTTATTAACGGGTGGTGCGTCGGGAGTATTTGCAATGTTGTACCACAATCTGTTTGCGCCCCACGCCATCATCCACTAGTTGTTACAGTAAGGATAGGCCATCATGAACCAGAATAGCCCCTCTCCCTCGAAGGGTTCGGTTAGCTCCTTTATGATTCTAATCCTAGATTTATCTGCCAGGCCTATCGTTGTCCCGAGATATGGATTTGGTCAGTACTTGAGAGAATCTACGATTCAAGTATGAGAAGACGCAGCTCAGCATCCCACACAAGAGTAATGAGTTCGGGAAGTTACGGGGCGACACAAGCGTGGAAGAAAACAAATCGCATAAACAAACGCCCGGTGGCACTCTGGACATAACGTTCAGGAAGGGGTAGATTGTGAGTACGTGGAGATACCGCAACCAGAATCAACAATCATACCGGCCAGCGGCATTGGCGGGGATACGAGCTCACACAAGAGATTACGATGACTCGTGACGTTTAATCAAGCACATGCCCCGTCACCATGAAGCGAGGTGAGAACGAAGCCCTGAAACGGAAATGAAACGGACGTCGTGACCCCCGCAGTTGATGTTGACTCGTCGTGATCCGGTATAAGAGCGTGAGTTCATGGCAAGCCAATTGTGATAGTGATTGGAGCAATAATCGTGATGGGATCATGAGCCACCGTGATTGGCGTATTATCAACATAGCACCCATCCTACGATGGACATCTCGTTTATCGAAGCAGGTGCAAAAGACAGTATCGGTGTCTGCTACGTCGGTACTCAACGCATGCCCCGAGATAGGCAAGCTACAAACGCCGACATGAAGCAACCTATTCCCCTCCGCGCAAGCCACGGATGAAGTTTGAAGCGTACTCAAGTTCTCAAAGAGTAGCAAGCGGGGATTTGGGCGCTACTTACTCGTCATCCACAACAATCGCAGGCACATCGATGACTACTGGAGCCTCCACCTCTGTATCCACGGCTCCGGAATCGGGAGGTATCCGCACGAGGAAGAGAGAAAGCAGCGATAGTAAAACTGCGGCTATCGCAACATAGAACATCGCCTCTGGGAACGTGGCAACCGTCTTGATGTACACAATGCCGAAAAGTGACGGTCCGACGACCTGGTTCCTGAGTAACAATATCCAGGTATTCAGTCAGCGTCGCGAATTGTGTGGAGGAAGCACACCCAATAGTCTGGATCACGCTCGTCGCGCCGAATAACCGCCCCGCCTCGGATGATGCTCCGCCCCGGCGCGTGTAAAGTTCCAGCGAGAGGCTGTGCATCGTAGGGTAATAACCTGCAGCAAGCGCACTGAGGGCGCCGCCGGCGACGAATTGGCCTGCGTCTTTAGAGGTGGCAATGAACGCGAAGGATATTGCTTGCAATACAAGTGAGACCCTTGCGATGCCAAGGTCGACGGCAGGTACGTGCAGGGGATCACGGGAGGGTGCCGGGGGTTCCGGTTGAGGGGAGGTGCTTGCGTTGAGGGGCTCGTCGGGAGATGTGGGGAGCTGAACAGGGCGGCTTCTAGATGCAAAGAGCTGCAGGATAGCTGGGATGTAGTACATCGATTAGCCGCGACAGAAAGCGGGAATTGCGCTAACCGGGCAATGCGATCGCCAAGAAGAGAGCTCGAGTGAGTCCTACAAAGCTTATGTAATACCCCACCTAGTGAGGTATTTTAGAACTTGAAGTAGCCGGTTCCCTTAAAGCCCTACGTACAATCTCTGCGGTCCAGTTGAACTCTGCGGCAGCGTATTGGAGCCAGTATTGCGCGCCACCGAGCAACAATGACTCAGGCACGTACGATAACGCCACCCACGTTAGCGACCAATCCCTCTTGAGCGTCTTCTGCGGGCTCACACTCCCCATTTGTGGGAGAGGTGCCAACACCTTGAGAGGCGCGAGGAAGCTGAACATGCGGCCAAACCAATCACGCTTGGTTCCTCCTCCTCTAGCGCGTCGTGCCGCATCCATCTGCGCAGGTAGAAGGGACTCGGGAATGATGAACCACGTAAAAAGAGCGTTGATAACGTGCAGGCCAAGCGCAACGTAGAATATGACATAGGGGTTGCCGGATATGTGTTCGGCGAGACCACCCAAACTTGGGCCAAACGCCACGCCAACGAAAATTAGTCCTAGAAATCGAGAGAAGATGCGTGATCTGCGATATTTGTCTTTAAGCTACGTTCAATGGGCTAGAATATAAATGCGGACCTCGTTGCCGGATTGCTGCAGTCTGCAAGATAGGCATGTATGGCCGCAACGGCAGCGGAACGTCCTTCGAAGGGCAAATTTGACATTCACCATCATCGTCGAATCGAGAAGACGAAACCTACCGCCAATGAGACCTTCAAATGCAGATACGTACACGAGGAACCAATAACCACCGGGAACATGGTCGGGCGCTATGGCTAGAGCTGCAAGCGCCCCGTCGGACAAGAGTAAAGCGATAATGTTAAGGCTCAGAAATTGCACGCGGCCATGTCGGTCGGAGAACTTGGAGATGTTCAGGGGGATTCAGTAATGTAGATTAACGAGAGCACGCACCGACCCCCAGAAGGTGGCTGTCAGGCAGCTTAAGATGCCCTGCGCTAATGCTGTAACTGGCGTGGATAAGGTAAGGGATAGGTCAAGGAGCTAGGAAATAGAGTGACACCGACTGGTGAGGAGTTTTGCCACGTTCGCCTGGACGACAGGGTCTGTAGCGCAGGGCATGGGTCGAGTAAAAGCTACAGACGGTACATCTGGTCTTGTGTCCGGATTTGATGGGTCCCATGGTCCAGCGTGATCGAGATCTTTGCACATGAGATAGGTGAAGAGTTGCAGGCGCGGTGCAATTAGCGCAGCACCTGCGAGCATACTCAGTGGACCCAGGGCGGTAAACCTACCATAACCAGTCAGGATCGTAAGGTCTGGCGTTGACGAAAACATCACCATGTCGCTGAAGGGCGCCGCCACCAAGGACGGGAAGCACGTTCGAGACGTTGTGCTTCGAGCGCTGTTTTATCGATTTGTAATCCGCCAGTTTCATGTGTGGTTATCGGATTGGGTACTTCCTCCACAGGTGTGAGAGTGCGCGAGTGTAGGAAACTGTTTAGTAGTTCCGCGTCTTCAACGTCCACTTGGCCTTCGAGAGGGACGACGCTGAGTGAAGGATGTGAGCTTTGAGTGGCAGGTAAACGCGGAGAGCCGGATGGGGATGGAGAGTCGGTGGGCATGGTCGAGGGAAGAGAGGGATATGCATGTTTGCAAGGGTGTGAATGTTATGTTAGAACTCGGAGGAATGTGATCATCCGCTTACGAGGCAGTGGCACACACGGCACGGTAAGCCTAACTGTGACTAAATCTGGCCAGTCAGTCAGTCAGATGCTGCGCTTGATTAATCGCTTTCGCTGCCAGCTAACATAGACTGCCAGCTAGCACGAACAGGCAAGCGCACGAAATAGAACGGACTGGTAAATGTGCTACTGTGATCGTCAGCTCAGGCTCACGGAGGGGTTCTCCTATAGGATTGGTTCAGACCCACTGTAGCGTGTCGACGCCACCAAGAAACTATCATCGAGGGCATGTTCTTCTCGATAGCCTGAATGAGGTTCTGAGACTGATATCCTTTGCGAATCCCTCAGCGAAGCATCGGCTGTCAGTCAACTACCTCCGACAACTGTTTCAGCCGACTCGCACGGGTATTGGGTGCTATCAGTGTTCGGGTCATAAGTTAGTGCGACTATCGTGGCGGGTTCGTACTACCCATGATGAAACTTGTAGGGAACATTGTGAGATAAGAAGAAAAATGCAGAACGGCTATGACTACACGCAGGCACTACAACGGTAAGGAATAAGCTACGACAAAGTTCAAGTCAGACGTGCACCCAAACGATGAGAAAAAGTGAGGTGAACGATAACCAGTAATATACACCTTGTTCAAATGAAAGCTTGTGGAAAGGCGTTAAACAGACAGCAGCAGTACAGGTACCTAGATGCGCATGCGCATATAAAAAGAAGGAAAAACCGTTCAAACCTTTCAGCTGGGCTGATCATTTCCGTTCCGAACTTCGGAACTCCAATCAGCGCACGTGACGTTCTCCCCGGTCATGCTCTTCCATCCTAACACTGTGAAGCCGCGCGGCGCCTGGAACATACAGTGCCCCACGATTATGCGCACTACGCTCCTTCCGGCGTTGATGAGTTGGGGCGGGGAATGGCTCAGGCTGGCCCGCCTGTAGCCCGCTCGAAAAAAAGATCTTTGGTCGCCAGGATTCACGTTCGTCCATAATTGCTGAATTCTTGAACTTCTCCACGAGTGCCTCCTTCCCTCTAGCACTCAAAAATCACGACTTGTGCGACATAGAGAGGCCAAGAAAGAGTACGAACTGGTAGTTGGCATAAGACATCTGAAGGACTTTCTCGCTGGCATACATGTTCCTGCGCGGACATTAGCGAATTATATCTCAGGACAAAAATCTCTAACTCACCACCTGACACCAAGCCGCGCCTTGGCAAACCGAAGGAGATCGTCGACTGTAATAAAATTCACAAACGCATACCCAACATTACACCCTAGGTTTCAGTTAGTTAGGATCCTTGCCAGTGTAGAGCGCATACCATTTTTGAAATCCATTCTCAGGTAGAAGAAATCTATGCGCCTCGCACAGACGCGCTCGATAAAGGTCATCAAGTCTTTGTCTGTCATTTTGTTCGGAATGTTCTTGATCATCACGGTCGTGCGCATGTCCTGTCCATTTTCAATGCGAGCAATGTTCAGGTTATTGTCCATCTGTTGTTCACTCGGTTCATGAAAAGGCGGAGGGCGGAACTTCAAATGGTTGTGTGTTGCCTGGGGCGACACGCGCTGTGATGGCAAATGGGCGTGTGACGAGGCGATCCGTCGGGACGAATGACTGTGTGCTGGCCGAGGAAGAATGTATTCGGGGGTGAATGGGGTAGGGCCAGTAGGAATGAACGATTGAGTGCGTGGATGCAGATCATATGCCCCAGTCTGTCCGTGTCCATAAAGCATTTCGTGTGTTCCTTGTGCATACGTACGAGGCTCTCGGTGGTGATGATTAACCGGAGGAAAACTCTCCTGAGGGTCAACAAAACGCTGACCCGCATCAAAGCTTTGGCTACGCCGACGCTCGCTAGGACGCTCAACAAATTCTGGCTCCCAATCCGCGGGGGCGGTAATCCGTCTGCGGAGGTCCTCTGCGAGTCGGGTACTGGCCAAAGAAAATGCTTTTACTCCATCCCCCGCCTCAGCGCTGGCGCTACGCGGCCTTGTAGAGCGTGAGGGGAGCGGCCCCTCCGTTATGGGGGCCTCGGTACTCGGAAACGGGACGGCACTTTGCAAATCGAGGCCACGGGCCTGTGTCAGTGGCGGCGGCACTGCGGAGACAGAACGGTGTGACGGTGACAATAATTTAGTGTTGTAGAGGGCAAATTGAGTCCCCAGGACGTGCGGCCTGTCGTGTAAATCTTGGAATGCTGCTTGAGTCTCCCGCACATCGTAGTATTCGACATAAAACCACTTTACAAGAGACCATGTAAGTTATGCATATCATATAGAGATAGCGACGATGTGTGTAGACTCGCCTGTCCATCTCCCGAACGTAGGTGCCATTCACGGAACGCTAGCAAAGTGCCAAAACGATCGAGAATCGAGCGGACCGTAAATGGCTGGGTGGAGTGATCCTTGATCTGGATTAAAAAGGCCGCTTCCTCTTCAATTTCCGTCACGGGCGAGGGATTTCCCGTGAGCTGTCGGGTCAGGGTCAGGGCAATGCAACAGCAATATCAAACTCGCACGTACATCTCTTGCCTCGGCAACGGAAATAAAACCAGAATGAAGTTGGATCGCATGCTGGACTCCACTGAGGACGATATGGGCTTTACTTGAACGCACCGCGCGACAGGCATTCTCTGCGTGGCGCAAATCATGGAATGCAAGAATGACAATGCCCAGACTCTGTAGATGGCCGGTCCATATGCCTTTGGATGCTCCATAGGGAGTAAAAGCGCTCTTAATTCCCTCGTTTGTGACAGACTTGGGGACATTGCTGATCTAAGGGGGAAGGTTTAGGTACCGGTGGTGTACCCACGACGCCACTCACCAAGAGGAAGCGGCTGGGTGAAGTATCGAGTCGTAGATAGCTGGGGAGCGGAGACTTGGTCTCCGATTGCCGATTATGTCCCAAAGATATGTAAGGGCGGTCTGTTGGCGTAGGATCGCCGAGGTCATCTGCACCGGAGGTGGGCAGGCTTTTCTGGGGAAGATATTTTGATTTGCGAAGCCAAAGGGTGGCGTTGGTTGGATCAAGGTCGGTTGGTGTGGCAGGAAAGCCCCCTTGGCTAGAGCTATCGTTGAGAGAAGAAGGGGTGAGAGGAGGGGTAAGAGGTAATGGAGGTCGCCGTGGAGAAGTGCTTGGGCTTGGTGAGGGAGACCTTTGTTGGACTTTCGACGGTGCGAGATCTAGAGGGCCAAGATGAGCCCTGTTTGCGGTTGGAGCTGCGATGGGCGAAACTAATGGGGAATCGAGCGCATGATGAGAATGACTGTGTGCATGGACACTTGAGTATATGCATATCCATTTTCAGAGGTATGCGCGCGGATAGGATGTTCATGTACTTACCACAAGTTGGGGAGAGAGGGGGAGGGATGCAGGCGTTGGAGAGGTCTGTCAGATGACTGATTTGAAACGGAGAGCACGGGGTCAGTGTGGCGGAAGAGAAACGAGGTAAGGGCTAACCTTTCCAAAGGCACGCATCTAGAAACGGAAGAAGAGAGGACAAGACGAAAGCAAATGAAGTAATTTGTTAAAGGGAAAGAAGGGTGCAGGGGGAAGGTAAAAGAGAAAGCTGAGGGACGAAGGGGAGGAGGGAGGTTATATAACTGGAGCCCAAAGGGAGGCGACAGGCCCAGAAGGGAAAAGGAAGCACAGCGCGTTTGGCGGAAATCTCTTATGCTGATCTTGTATGGAAGATTCGTACCGTCACCTCCTTCATTTGCTTTCGTCTTGGCCAATCGCCCGGTCGCATTGACTCCCATTCACTAATTTCCGAACAGGGCATTTAGCACCACAGCTACTTTGGTCAATTCCGAACCCACCTCATATTTCCTATTCTAGATCCCTCCCTCCTCTGCCTCTCGTGATCGTGACCTCATTGCCGTGAATTTTGCCTTCCTGCGTTACGCCCAAAATCATCCTGTTGTCGTGAGCCATTCACTCCACCCTAAGACATGATGGGACCTACTTAAATGACAACCCTCGTTCCGTCCTGGGACTGGGATCCCCTACAATGCGGGCCCTTTGGGGCGCGTATGGAAGCTGCCAGCGAATATCCATTTCTGGGTCCCCTTCGCACAGCACCATGTCGGGACTTCCTAAGCTAAGCGGGTCCATGGTCGCTTCCTGCTCCAAACTTATTATCCTGTTTCTTTTTGGCCTTTCGTTATAATCATGATATCCAGGCGGTTGTGAGTGGGACGGGAGGTACGACTGATGGGTGCGAGAATACTACAGTGCTGCCACACTAAAAATCCGCCGCGCGGAATACCGCGGCGGGGCCAGCAGCCCGGCTCTGCCGGCATGCCGAATTTATGCCCATATCCAGCGAATAATCCAGCGCTTGCCACGGAGTTGGATTTCGATTTGTCACTCATTTGCATCCCGCAGGCGGCAACCTTCTCATCACTGTTCATAGCCCTTTGAATACTGTATCTCTTTGTCCACTTCTCGTTGTGAGCACTGCCTCCAGAGCTGCACAGGTGCTGCGTACTGCATTCTTCGTGCCTGTCCAGGACAGACATCTTCTACCGCCAATTTCCGATGACAGCTGCCATCACGCGCACCCTCGTTCTTCCCTTTCCGGATCGAGGCTCTCCACGCCCTTCCTCGCTCGTGCAATCACTTGCCGAATATACTCTTGACTCCCTAGCTGCTGACATATTTTTCATTTCTCCGCCGGCCGCAATACATACTTCTCCCCCAATCTTGTCCCGTGCTTCAGTAAGCCACGCTGGAGGGGAGACACTAAACAACGCGGATTTGCCTCCCGAGGCATGTGGCCTTGGGGGCCGGTCTTAACATTTTAATGCGTTTCCAGTCAGAATGTAACCACGGAAAATCACCCTGAGTACACCTCTGTTCTCCTTGCCGACAATTTATGCGCCCACTCATAATAGAATAACCACGGCTATTCCCTTAACTCTCCGGTGCTTGCTCCTTCGCTGGTTGATACTGTGCTTAGTCAGGGCGTTCGTTTGCCTGCTGGGGTATTTTCCGCCTCTGGTGAGAGGATCAATACCTTATTCAGTTAATGATTACTTCTATCACTCTGTATGTCTTCAGTTTCGAGTGCTATATCTTTCAACAAGTCAATGAAGTGGATCCGTGCGAGTGCGGATGAGCCTTAAAGCAAGAAAGGCGGCTGACGAGCATGCTCAAACTCATGATGGAGTACTTGGCCAAGTCAAATTTATGCGCCTCATAATCGTACTCAAGTAGTATTGCCGTTGTGTTGATTTTATGTTGGACAAAGCGAGAGCAAATTGTGGCATTTGTCCCGCGGGCCACATATAGCAATGACTACATCTAGCTAGCTCCATATCTTCACCAGGTCCCATGCATGCATCTACCAGAAGTAGGTAAGCAGTCGTAATGGAGATGCTCTCCTCATCACTACCATCGGGTTCGGTAGTCCAATATCGCAGTTTGGCTACAAACCGAAGCGCTTCGCCACTATGCGGACTTGTGCGGGTGGCGTATGATAGTATCCAAACGTGTACCGAGGGAGGACTGCCGGATTCCTTGGCTGGGACCGGTATACATTTATTTACCCACCAGAAGCTTCCGTATGTGCACCGCACATTTTTAATGGGTGCTTTGGCCTGTATGTAGCACCTGATATGCGCATGCCGCCCACAAAAGGTTCCCGTGAGAGAACAGAACGCGGTTCACAATACTCTGGGTGAGGAGGAACCAATTTCCTTTTTGGTGTCATCGGAATGACGATACTTTTTTTGGTCTTCCCCACTGCGCCAGAGACGAACTCTTTCCAATCCATGACTGTTTGAATCCCGTATCTTTATCTCAATTATCTCATGGAGCTAGGAACATCCAAGAATGAAGAGAAAGCGCGCTATGACAGACGCACTCAACTAAAGGCCTTGAACAGTCATGGTCAGGCTGCAGGTACGCCACACCCCGAGCGGTCTCGGGAAGGATAACAAACTTCCACGGCCATGCTCTCCCATATCTCAAAGAGCCAACCAAGTCCTTGGACTCCTCTCTGAAACGTCATACTGCCCTAATGAAACGCATACGCCAGTCGATTGGCTTCGACAATCGTGAACAGATACTTAAAGACATCGAGACCCTCACACTAGAAAAGTATATCGAAGAGATCGCAGGGGCAGTACCCGAAGGAATCGTGCGATGCAAACTTGAAAAAGATGTGTGGAGCGCTGCTGAGGTGCGTCACCTAGAGGTGCCGACCCCTTCTTGATACGCATATATCCACCAAGGTCATCTCCGCCCTTCATCGACGCTTTCCATCCAACTTTACACCTGCCCTCATTACCGCGCTAGCTAGCGCACTCCTACCGTCGAACAAAGCGGTTCTCTCTACGATGGCACTCGAACAGCGGGAGAAGGAAGAGGCAACTCGTGTCGCCCGACAGCGTCCGATTTTACGCGTCTGCGCTGAACTCGCCCTTATTGGTATAATTCGTGATGCTCCTTCGCGCAGTGGGGGTGAGTGGATTATGAAGGCGCTGCGAGATCTGGTACGCTCCTTCCACATGCAAAATGCGTTGTAGTCGGTCTAATGGTTGAAAGTTGTCCAATGATCCCTCCCTGTCATCCTTGCCACTCCTCACTACATTTCTCAAATCATATGCACACCCATTCCTCGGTCTTGCGCCGCCTGCCGCTTTAAAGCAAATATCAGCCACCACAGAGCCAGGCATGCTTGCATTGGATACGAGCGGGACGGCTGAAACTACGTTTCCCTCACTTTCAGCGGAGGCAGAAGGCGAAGGACTTGTTGAAAAAGATATTCGAGACCGATTTAAGAAGATGTGCGAGGGATATTTCGAGAATGTGGCAAAGAAGCTTGTCCTGGAGCACAAGGTATCTCGATTTAGGTTTTCCTCCAGGGGATTATTAACGGCGGTGCAGAGGTTGCAAGAGCAAGATCGCCGAAATCACGAAGCGTACATTCGTTCAGGAGAGATCTTCGAAGACCGCCAACAGGCATACGAGAAGATGACGAAAAGCTATGAGAAATTACTTGCAAGTTCTCAAACGTACGTCCTCAGAATGTATATATATATCACATTTGCCCTCAAGGAACTGACTACCAGGTTGTCCGAGCTATTATATCTTCCGATGCCCTCGCTTCCATCTTCTTCGTCGACAGGAAATTCTATCCAGATTGGCACTAATACAGGCGCGCTTCTCTCTGACGATGCTGAGGAAGCTGCGTTTGCTGCGCTAGGAGGCAAATGGGAAGATGAAGAAGAACGTAGGTTTTTCGAAGATATCCAGGACTTGAGAGAGATCGTGCCGAAAAGCATCCTTGGAATTGAAGCTAGCAAGGATGTTCTTAAAGACGTTGATGAAAGCGATGCTGAAGCGAAGAAGAACGCGGAGGATGAGGAAGTGAAAAGGCTGCAAGAGGAGCTCGCAGGTCTCGAAGCTCCGGATGGCGCTTTTCGAGTTAATGGTAAGGCAGATTTGCAGGAGGTGGCCGAAGAAGAAGAGGACGATGGGTATGGCATTTTGTTGTTGGCTTCGTTCCCGTCGATGACGCAACTTGATATCGTTTGGCAGCGCCGCTACCCCTACACCTTCTACTCCAAAGGAGGGTTCGCGTCCGACTACACCGACAGTTGCCCCACAGGGTCCCTCGCAACTACTCACCGCTCTGCTTGCGCGTTTGCCGGACTGTACGAACCGCACCCTCATCGACCAAGCCGCTGTTGATTTCGCTTTCCTCAACTCCAAAGCTGCACGCAAGAGGCTAGTGAAGGTAAGCGTGGCTCTGGGCTGCCCATGCTGCCCATAGGGTTTAGGTTGATGGCAAATTCGGTAGTTCTTCACCCAGGTTCCGAAAACGAGGACGGACTTACTACCGCACTATTCTCGGTTCGTGGCTACCCTTAATAAGTACATGCCCGACATAGGCACCGAGCTAGTCGCTGCCGTAGGTCCCCATTGCATGCATGTGCTCTAAGCTTATCATCTTACAGTTGGATGAAGAGTTCCGGTACTTGCAAAGAAAGAAGAATGTTGTGGTGGAGCTCGCGGAAGTGCGACTAAAGGTATCATGACCCACCTCAACCACGTGATCTTCAATATTAACCGATAGCAGAACATCACATTCATATCCAATCTTACAAAATTCAAAGTCATTCCGCCGCATCTCATACTTCACATCTTCAAAGTCTGCATAGACGATTTCTCCGGAAAGAATGTCGATAACCTTGCGTTGCTATTGGAAGGTTGCGGACGCTTCCTCCTCAGACACGACGAGACGAAGCAGCGTTTTGGGACAATGGTAAGTCGAGGAGTAATAGGAACTATTGCGCCACTAACCTATCACCCAGCTGGAGTTGATGAAACGCAAACAGAGCCTTCTACATCTTGATCAACGTCAGACTATGCTACTCGAGAATGCCTACTATCAGGTGCGCAATTCACCCGGATGCAACGTTTCCGGTACTCATTGTCGTTCAGGCGAACCCCCCTGAGCGTGCACCTCGCCAGGAGAAAGAGCGTAGCCACATCGAACTCTTCATTCGGCACCTTATGTACGACGTTCTCACCAAACGCACCATCGACAAGGTTCTCAAGCTCCTGCGCAAGCTTGACTGGGATGACACCCATACTCGCCGTGTCCTTCACAAAGTCTTCACTAGACCTTACAAATTGCGTTATGGGAATATCGCTCTACTTGCGATGCTCACGTATGATCTACAGCGCTATCGCCCCGAATTCTCAATTGCCGTTGTGGACCAAGTAATGGAGGATATTCGGCGCGGTCTCGAACAGAACATTTACAGTGCAAATCAGCGAAGGGTCGCAGCGGTGAAATATCTGGGCGAGCTTTACATCTATCGCCTTCTCAGCTCGGGCCTTATTTTCGACACCTTCTGGGCATTCGTCACATTCGGGCATCGTGAGTATCATGTGTAGACAGCATCACCTGAGGACTGACGTATCCTTGTTGTACAGCCAAGGGACATCCCTTGCCCCAGTTCCCGTGTCCTATCGACATGCCAGACGATTTCTTCCGTATCCGACTCGTATGCGTGTTATTGGACACGTGCGGGATGTGCTTCGACCGGGGATCACAAAAGAGAAAACTAGACAACTTCCTCATTTTCTTCCAGGTATGTTTCGTCTTTATTTCTTGCGGGATGTATACACGATTAAATCACCCAGTACTACCTTCTGTGCAAAGAACCGATGCCAATGGATGTAGAGTTCATGGTCACGGATTCGCTTGGAGCTATAAGACCAAAGTTAGCACTACTGAAGGACATCGAAGATACAGCGACAGCTGTTGACGAGATGTTTGCCTCCACTGTCCAAGGTTCCAGCTGTGGGTATCTTACTCTCTGGATACACACGATTCTCATCCCTACGTAGCCTGCGCTGGCGAAGGCAGCGGTGATGATAGCGGTGATGAGGGTGAACGCCCTACCAAAGACGATGACGAGGACGAGGACGAGGACGATGCTGGCATTGTCAACTCTCTTGTAAGACGTTCTCCTCTAATCAGAATACCCTTCTTATGTTCCTTCGCAGTTCGATGAGCGTGGCCCATCTCCAGAGCCGATGATCGTCGTCACATCAGCCCAAGAGGTTCTCGGCCCTAGCGAGGAAGAAGACGCGGAGTTCGTGAAGGAACTTGCGAAACTGGTGACAGATACCTCTGCGGAGTCGCGCAAGGTCGACCGGCGCACCGCGCAAACGTTGTGGGAGTCTGCTGTCCTGCCACCAGGCATGCGTAAGCGACACGAAGAGGGCGATGGCTCCCCGGAGAGCGCGGACACTGGCGTGATGAACTTTACAATGCTCACAAAGCGTGGCAATAAGCAGCAGGTGCGGCAGCTTGCAATTCCTTCAGAATCCACACTTGCTGTTCAGACGCGCTCGGCGCAAGAACAAGATAAGGTCGAACAACAACACTTGAAGCGCCTGGTACTTAATTATGAACAACGTGAAGAGGCAGAGGAGATGAAAGGTGGGTTAACATTCCACTTTCTGAAGACGCCAAATTACAACACTCGATTAGCTCTCGAAGCGAAGACCCGACCTATCAAGATTCGTATCGCCGGATAGCCCTTATTTCCATCTCACAGAGATGCCACAATGTCCAAGCGCCCATTGCCTCTAGTTCCCCAGTAGACGCCTCGTTCTCGCTCGCTTGTCGGGTTGCAGAACGCAGGCACCTGCAGCGCCTCGCCCCAGAGGCAGATGCCAGACAGAACTCACACAGACCAACGACCTGAATGGTACTGCGAATTCTTGCGTATGCACGACTGCTTTTGGACGAGGGCTCCAGAAAAGTTGGGTCTATGGGCCTGCAGCTTACGGCTGGACATTAATCCTGGCGTCGGTGTAGTTAGTCATACTGTCTTTTTTTTATATCTGTTTCTGTGTCACAAACGCCAGTTGTTTACTGCTGTGTATGCGGAGAGGGATGGATGAACACGTGACTCGGTATCGTTGTGTCCGACTCACTCACCACCGCAAAATAGTGAAGGCTAATGGCGTCGTCCAAGAAGAATAAGTTGGCCTTCCTTTCCATGCCAGCACCGGCATCATATGTCGCTGGTCTTGGCCGAGGGTAGGCACCATGATATTCCCTCATCCTTGACATCACCTCACTCCCGCATTTTGCCAGTGCCTCTGGTTTCACCACCAGGTCGGATATCGGCCCTGCACGGGAAGGCCCATCTGCAGAGGTCGTTGCGTATGTAATGTCTTATTCAAAGCCATTAACTGATCCTAATCTGTGCACGCAGCGAGGCGCAGGCCAGGCGTGGGGAAGAACCAGACGTCGATCCTGATCAGTTTCAAGATCCCGATAACGAGTATGGCCTATTTGCGGGCACCACGTACGAGGCTGACGACGAGGAAGCCGATAAGATTTACGAACAAGTCGATCGGACAATGGATTCGCGCCGCCGCGCCCGTCGCGAGGCTCGGGAAGAAGCTGAACTAGCAAAGCACCGCACAGAGCGACCAAAGCTGCAACAACAGTTCGCCGATTTGAAGCGCGGGCTTGCAGTCGTTACAGATGCGGAGTGGGAGAGCATACCCGACGTCGGCAACCTCACGCGAAGGAAACGAAGAAGGGAAGAGCGCACGTTTGCTGTACCCGACAGCATCATAGTGGGAGATCGGGCAAAGGGCGAATTTGAGAATTCGTTGGATCCGCGACAGCAGGTGTGTAGTACCGGGGTTCTAAAGTTGTCGACGTTTGTGATCTCATCACGATATGCAGGAGCAGGGCGGATTCGAGACCCCTGCCGATTCTGGCACCTTAACGAACTTCGTCGAGATCGGTCAAGCGCGAGACAAGATCCTATCTCTCAAACTCGATCAGGTAAGCCTATTCGTCGTTTCCTTGGTCATCCGTTAACTCTCTTCCAGGTTTCAGGGACTGCGTCAACGTCTGGTTCAGCGACGTCCATCGACCCGAAAGGGTACCTCACTTCGTTGGACAGTCAAATCATCAAGACCGAGGCAGAAATTGGCGATATCAAGAGGGCGCGCATGTTATTTGACTCGCTCATAAAGTCCAATCCAAAACACGCCCCCGGGTGGATCGCAGCCGCTGCCCTGGAAGAGCATGCTGGCCGTATGGTTGCTGCGCGTAAACTAATTAAACAAGGTTGCGAGCAGTGCCCAAAAAGCGAAGATGTCTGGCTAGAAGCCGCAAGATTACATGTATGTGCGCCTTCTGTCCGGCTGAATTGGGCTCATCTCATCGCCACAGCAAAGTGACGACGCAAAAGTCATCCTCGCCAATGCTGCACAACATGTGGGACAAAGTGTAAAGATTTGGCTAGCAGCTGCTGATCTTGAGCACGATGCTAAAGCAAAAAAGCGAGTATTGCGACGAGGTATGACCTTCTTTTCTCCGTTCTCTCTGGCGGGCTCTTATTATAGCTTAGCCCTCGAACACATTCCGAACTCGGTGCGCCTCTGGAAAGAAACTGTCAATCTAGAAACGTCCCCCGCAGACGCACGCATTCTCCTTACCCGGGCGGTTGAAGTCATCCCACTCTCTGTTGAGCTTTGGCTCGCCCTCGCTCGCCTTGAGACACCCGAAAACGCCAAAGCGGTCCTGAACAAGGCGCGCAAAGCGGTGCCCACCTCTCATGAAATCTGGATCGCTGCGGGACGCCTGATCGAGCAAGAGGCGTATGCCACCGACATATTAGAAGAGAAGCGGATGGAGGAGCTCGAACGCGTCGATAAGACGCTTGCCACCGCTGTGCGTACGTTGCGTGCGCATGGTGTGCTGCTCACGCGCGAACAATGGCTCAAAGAGGCCGAACGATGTGAAGCGGAGGGTGCGCCGCGTACATGCGAAGCGATTGTATCTGCAACTGTTGCGATGGAAGTGGAGGAAGAAGACCGTTTGACGACATGGCTCGGCGACGCAGAGGCAGCAGAGGCGCGCGGACGCGTTGGCACCGCGCGAGCAGTGCTTGCCTATGCGCTGCGCGTATTTCCTGACCGTCGTGACCTTTGGCGTCGCGCGGCCGACTTGGAGAAGGCACACGGCACTCGTGAGAGTCTCGACAAACTCCTCGCTCGCGCGGTCGAGTGCTGTCCTCAGGCGGAAGTACTCTGGCTAATGTGGGCCAAAGAAAAGTGGCTAAGTGGAGCTGTACCTGCAGCGCGTGAGGTGCTCGCACGTGCGTTCGTAAGAAACTCGGAGAGCGAGCAGATATGGCTGGCGGCCGTCAAGCTCGAGGCAGAAAATGGAGAATTGCGTGCGGCAAAGGAACTTTTGGTGCGTGCACGGACAGTCGCGGACACGGAAAGGGTGAGCACGATCCTTCCCCCTTCATCCGGCTGAATATGACACGTGGGACTCATTTCCTTTCTTCGCTCTTCCCAGATCTGGATGAAATCGGCCGTATTCGAGCGACAGCAAGGTCAGGCTGAGCTCGCTCTCAAAACCGTTTCCACTGCATTATCAAAGTATCCCAAGTTTGCCAAACTCTACATAATCCAAGGACAGATTCACCAAGCTGCCAACAATTACTCGGCTGCACGTGCTTCCTATTCTGCGGGACTCAAGACGATCCCCAAGGATATTACCCTGTGGGTGCTCGCCAGCCGACTAGAGGAGGCAGATGGGAAAAGTATCCGCGCGCGTGCATTGCTCGAGAAAGCGCGTCTGGTCAACCCAAAGAGCGATGTCCTGTGGGCAGAGGCGGTCCAAGTTGAGGAACGTTCAGGTGCGGCAGCACAGGGAAAGGCGTTGCTTGCGCGTGCGTTGCAAGAGTGCCCAACTTCTGGCCTACTCTGGTCGATGGCCATCTGGTCAGAGGCGCGGCCGCAGCGAAAGGCGCGTAGTGTAGACGCCCTCAAAAAATGCGCGGATGATCCACTCGTGATCTGTACCGTTGCGCGACTGTTCTGGGCAGAGCGTAAGATCGAGAAGGCACGGCAGTGGTTCGGCCGTGCCGTGGGCGCGGATGCGGACTTGGGTGATGTGTGGGGTTGGTGGCTCAAATTCGAGCAACAACATGGGACAGGGGTGCAAGAGGAGGAGGTGATTAGACGGTGCACGACAGCAGAACCACATCACGGTGTGACGTGGCAGCCTATCGCCAAGGATGACAACAATCGGGGAAAGTCAATCAAGGAGATACTCGAGCTCGTCACGGCCGCTTTGTAGTGATTATGTATGTATGTGTATGTAATTCATTAGCGCATGTGACCCACGGCACGTGTTGGTGGCTTCGGGAGAAACCGACGACGGGTCGCGCACCCTCTATCGTGCGGCGGGTTACCTCAGAGTCCCTATCGTATGTAAAATAGTGCTGATGACCTCATCAGACGACGAATATGGCTTTGATGACCTTGTGCTTGATGACCAGACACTTGCTGTCCTCGATGCGACCGAACGGTGCCTTGCCACTGCGAATCCGTCAACCTCCCATCCAAGATCCCCTCCTGAGCACCCGCCAATCAAGCGATTAAAGACAGATGGAGGCTGGGTTCCACTTCATGGTCAGCAACCTCGCGACAAGTCTTCTCTTTCAAACAAATCAAGGTTTTCTTTGGAAGATACGGACCTCCCTGAAATTACTATTAGCAATGGATTTTACAGTGGCCCTGGCCGGTTTTTTGTCGAAAGCCAGCAGTCAGACCTCCCAGCGAGTCCAAATGCACTGCAAAACAATGGCCACGAATCTGCCATCGATGCAGATTTACACACCTCAATAAAGTTACCATCCGCACAGCCCAATCTCGCCTCCCGGCCTAACAGAGGACGAAGTATACCTCCGAATCTTGTCGCCGGCTCCAGAAATCATCCTACCCGCCACCCTAGCCCTGCCTCGTATTCTACCAATGTGCCTCGCCCGAGCTCTCTCACTCGATCTTCGTCGTTCAGCGACGCAATGCGCGCGGCGCTACGCAGTGCAATATCCGAAGTGGACAGTCCAGCACTCCGGCGTTCGTCATCGACCGCGTCATCTGATGCTCCGGTATCACATCTCTCTCACCACCAACGTCGCGAGAAATCCTTACCGCCGCCGCACCATATGCACCCACACAGACAATCCTCGCAGCATGGGACGAGTGGCCCACAGCCAGAGCGGGTATCCCAAATAGTGAGACCGCGCGAGAGCACGCCGGTAGACCAGATTGTTTCTCAAATTGGGGACTTGCCCGCTTTTCGGAATGAGCTGGAGTTTTTGAGGTCTCAAGTAGAAGAGGCGCGTTCCTCAAATCTACGATCATTTCCTTTCTAATTCCTCTCATGTAGCTTAAACGACAGAACGCGGAACAGAAACGATCACTCGACCAAGCCGTCTCCGAGAAACGATCCAAGATAGGCGAAGTTGAGATTTTGCGCGCGAATCTAGAGAAGGTACGATCCCTAATTTACAGTGAGCCCGCGAGGCTGATACTATTTGTAGATCAGAACTACGCATAACGATGAGACAGGAAAACTGCGCGAAGCGAGGGAAAAATTAGAAGCAGCTCAAGTAGCAACACAGAAACAGCAAGAAGCAGAGCTCGAACGCCTACGAACGCAACTTAAATTTAAGCAGCACGACATAGAGGCGTCTCGTAGGGCTGTGTCTCGAGTGCCCATACCCCAACTAGCGACATCTCCCCAGACACAACCCTCGGGCGTACTGAGGACTCCTGGCCACCGCGTTGCTGTTCCTCAAAGCCCATCTCCTCAACGACCAGTAGCGCCGCCACTGCGCCTTTCGAAGGCGCGCCCACTGCCAGCGGGGTTCGTTAACACATTTATTTTGCCACACCCGAAAAGGAGCAAGGGAAAGGTTCACTCTTCGACCTCTGAGCAGAGCCAAGGGCCACGCGAGCAAGACCTGGATCCATTATTCTCGTCACCTAGTGGCCTAGTGAAAGCACCCGGATATCCACAACCTGACGAAGACATGGAGATTGATAAAGATCAAGTGGGTGGTCAGGCTGCTAACACTTACTATCCCGACGTAGATTTCCGTATGCACATGGCCGACGAAGCAACGACACCGCAACCCATGGCTAATTTTTCGAAGTCTGCGGAACCTTTTGATTGGGTGGGATGGGTACGTCCGCAGTTGCCTTACGATATGTGCTTGTCCTTGATATTCCAGCAACAGACGAGGCAACTATTACTCGCCCACGCAGCGTCGCCACAAGCCCCGAGTACCATTCAAGTTCTGCTTTCACAATTACACTTTGATGCATACCGTGACACCACCTTCCACTCGGCCTGCACGTCCCTGATTGGGGTGACAGTGGGCTCGGTCGAGTACGAGCCCCTTGTCCGCACTGTCGCCAATTCATTATCACAGATAGCGAGTATCCTACTACTCGACCTCCGTGTCAGTTGAAGCCGTTTTCCTAGTCCCAATACTGAACACGATCCCAGTTGAAGGTTTTAATTTCTACATTCGATCTGTTGGCCCACCTCGTAATCTGTCTGCCATCATTTGTGATAAATCTTTTGAAACCTGTTGGTGGTCCTCCACTTCTCGAAACCATCTGCGCCGTAATTGTCAATGTTTTACGACCCTCAAACACCAACCGCAATGAATCGGAGTTTCTGGATCTCGGGAGGAAGGTCTTTTCCTTACTCGACGCGGTTGCTTATTCCATCCCAACGGAGTATCAATCCCAGTTGAGTCGTACCTTTTGTCTCTGTTCCGCCTGATCTTACAAAGTTGTAGACTGGCTGTTATCCCAACGACCGCGGATGTGCTTTCCACGATGCTTAATAAGGATCAGCCACCGTCTTTCTTAGAAAGTTCCACGCGCACCCTTTCATACCTCTCAACTCGTGTGTTAATTCTGGACAGTTCATTACCTCCATTGTACGCTTACGTTCTTGCAGGAGCGGGTATTTTCCGTTCCCTGCTATCATTCCCTGATAATACTCCCGAAGGTGCCAGAGATTTCGCCAAATTACCTCAAGTGGATAGAATGTGCACTTTGTTGTTGGATTCGAGAGAAAGAGGTGCAGCAGTGCGTTTCAGAAGATGTATTCCGAACATCCGTAGTCACTTCCCGCTCCACAGGGTCACACTATTCGCGCCTCCGTACTTACCACTCTCATCTCGCTCGCGATGGCACATGAGGATGCTTTGGTGATCCTCTCTGAGTCTCCTTTCTTCATCCCTTCTCTCGTCAAGCTACTTGCGGAGCTTTCCACAGCATTGTGGGAAGACCCGGAGCTCACTGCGTCGGCAGTGCTTCTATCTGAGCTCGTATTTCCCTGTTCATCCTTCCAAAATTCTGACGATGAATGCAGGACAGTAGCTGGGATCGTGCGAGGCATGCTGCTGTTGCACTACGTCATCTTCCGCTCGCCAAAGGGTCCCGCCAGTCTCCGCGCGCGCCTACAGGCAGCCCCTCCCCGACACTTCAATGGTATCGGGCACCAGTTTGTCGTGGCGCTCGGACGTCTGAGCTTCGCTGAGCCGCCAGACGAGGTATCGGTCTCTGATCGTATGTTGTTGGAACAGCTCGCGGACACTGCTCGAGACGTGATGGATCTGGTTGTGGCTGGACCCGAGAGCGAAAGCGTATGGTCGTTGTTCCAGGAAGAGGAGGGTAGGAATGAGGAACACGAGCAGAGAGAAGATGGCAGCCCCGGATCCCATGAGGAGGAAGTCGCGATGGAGGTGATTTAGACGCGCTGCAGCCCAGTTCTCAGCTGGAATATATGTAAGGACGGCTGGGGTACTGTACACAGACAGAGATAGTCTGAGCTGCCCTATCATTTAAAAAATCCATCAAATAATCTGAAGCATCCTTGCACTCCCACTGTGTGCGTTTCTTGTTCAAAATCAATACTGTGCATGATATCGCTCCCTTCGAAATGGTTACTGTGACAGTCTACTAGCTGCCTCGTTCCCTTTAAGTTCGCACGTTACCACGCGCTTTCCAATTATCGGCTACAAGAGGGAAAATTGCCAGCCATGTCTGATCTTCAAAAATCGAGCAGCGATTGGACTATCCAATCTGCAACGTCACCAAGACTGCTCAGTCCCCAGAAGTGTTTTTCGACGAAACACAGACCTACCTACCTTGGACGGTATAGGCCTTTCACTTGCCTCCTATCAACTCCGCGCCGTCCGTGGCCCCTGTCTATACACTGACAACACTTTCTGGCGTTTCTCACCTTGTCTCAGGCTCTCACACCTTGACCGAGCCACTAACTCGAATACCGATCGACAAGTCTTCTCGTCAGACCCTCCGCCTTCTCGGCTTCACAGAATGGGGCCTAGTCTTAAGCACACGCGATGGCGAACTGCTCAGTGTGGTCACGGTGATGACGTCTCTGCTCAAACAGATGTCTGTCTGCTTGACCGACCTTGCTCGTGTTGAAAGAGGGCAAGGGCGTCCTCAATTTGGAGCAAGAGTCATCGCTGAAGCGATTGCCACGTACCAGAAACGGATGACCAATGCGGGCTTCCCATCGTTCATGCGAGGCAACCATGGCACCAACTTTATGCCATGGCTATTCCTCGCATCACTGTGGTTGACATGACCAGCCTTTTATTTGTCCCATTACCCAAGCACATCATATGGCGGTTGTGACTGGTCAGTAATCTCCGAAAGTCGTGAAGTGTGTCACATTTCGGGGGGCCAACTGTTGATTCCGTGGACGCATGGAGACACCTCAGAGCATAGGCGTGTCGCTTTCATCATTTTGTTGCACTCAAAGGCCTTGCCAAAGAATATTGGCGGACTTATTGAAGTCCCACCAGTGTTGCACGGACACATTAAAAGAGGAGTTGTTCAATTTCACTCGAAATTTAACTTGGGTAGCCCCAACGAGGTGGAGGCCAATGCGATTGCATCATAATTATCACTATGAGCTTTTCTATTGTTCTTTTAGTTTTGGCTCCAGGGCGGTGCAGGTATCATAAACCCCTCCTGGTTACAAAACGTAGCGTCCAAGTCTCTGGAACAACTCATTCGCTCGGCGTGGAGTCAAGAGTACAACATGAGGCGTGATAGCCTATAAACCAGTTAAGTTATTGTGTGTATAGAGACAATTACATTCCACTTGAGACAAAGTGCCACCTGATCATGTTGAAGACTGCTCACTTGCTTACCATACTCGCCCCGCTGGTGCGGGGACTTGCGTGCGTTCGTAATATACGTCTCGACTGCGAGCTACAGTTTTGTTATCGAAGCGGCTGTAGAGCCATGCCCAGCACCAAGGGGTGGCAGGTTCAGGAAGAAGCGTGCTGGAGGATTCCAGCCAGCCAGGCCAGGGCCCGCACCTGAGTTGTCTGCGTTTGAACCGCCGCGTTCCATCAGCACCGCATGCAGCTGCATGCGCAGCCCGGCGACGACCTGGCGCATAGCCGCGAGTTCCGCAGCATGGGCACTTGCCGCCATCCGCGATCTTGCGTCGTGGGTTTGCAGCGCTGTTCGCAGCGCGGTAAGTGCTGCAGGCAGTGAGTGCCTGCTACTCGACGATAGTGACCCAGAAGCATCTCCGGATGGTGGTGGGAAGTAAGCCGCAAGATCCGAGGGCGTGATGCCGGCATATGGGCCGTGCGCAGTGTGGGAGACGGAATCGTGAGAGACGGAATCGAGAGTTGCGGAGCCACTTGGATCTTCGCCAAATGTGATCGGCACATGCACCATAACGTCAGCGGGGGATTCCTGCTGGCCGCGCCAATGATATGCAGGCGCGGAGGTGGATGAAGGTGTTGAAAAGGAGTAGGGGAGGGGTTGTGTGAAGGCCTGCGATTGAGATAGTGATGTAGAAGATTCCGGTCTTGTATCTGGACGGTACCAAGGGCCAAGTGCGCCTTTGATGGCTTGCAGTTCGTGCCGCATTACGGCGAGCATGCCCTCAGCCGAATGGAGCCGGGTACGGAGACGAGCATTCTCGGTTTCGAGCGCTGCAACCTTTGCATCGGAGATACGAAAAAATCCTTGGAGCGCAACATATGGGCAGGTTCTTGTATGTGTCTCCATTAATGCTAGTCGTACTCCCGTCCAGCCACAGCCATGAGAGGCGTGCTGGCAAGCAACAATTGCAGCGGGGCACACCTCGGCATGCGCCGTTTCTGAATGCGAATATTCGAGGTCGCAAGAAGGGCACTGGGTTGTTTCCATGGAACAAGAACACGCACGGCTATGCGCCTGTAAGGGGATGAAAAAAAAGAAGGGATTGCCATGGGTAAGGCTCAGAGCACTCACCGCAAGCTCGGAAGCCTTTATCTCTGTTGCGCAGCTACCGCAGACGACAAGGCGGTGAGGACACAGTGCATTATCACCAAGGATATCCTTTCTGAGTGCTCTTCTAGAACACTCGGGGTCGGGGCACTGTTCCTCGGCGAATTGGCAGTCATCCTTGAGGTGGGCAGCGAGGAGCTGCCTTTGGCACGTAAACTCGCAGCCGGCTACTCGATTCAGACACTCAACGGTGAGTTCGTCTACCATCTAAGGAGAGATGAGCTACGACCAAGGTATAGAATAAACGAATGCGAACATGCCGAACGATGGGATTGCTCGGTACCATGTCCTGAAGCGATAGTGGAGAGCGATCGATTGGACAATGTGGGGAAGCCTGAAGGGCAGAAGTGATACAGTCACGGCAGAAGCTATGTGCGCAGGTTCGACTGGTAATTGGCTCCACGAAAGGCATTCTGGAGGGTGGCGGTGAGGGAGAGGATAAAAGAATGAGTAAGGGAAACTGACCGACATATACAACAAAGCAGGTTAGAGTTTGGGATGTCGACATAGACGTAGGAATGAGATGATTTGAGCCAGCCGTCGTCCGAGTCGTGGTTCATTGCTGTCGGTGGTTACTTCCAAATTAGGGGTCTGATAAGTGCTCAATACCGGGTCATCGGTCCGATCATCCCCTCCCAATGCTCTCCCGTGTCAACATCGTTGCCCTCATCCTCACAGCGGCAGCCGTCGCTCACGGCACCTACTACTCTCTCCGGAACTCTACCTATCTTGACACATCCGACCCCATCCTCACCTCTCAACCCCATCCACTTGCTGCCACGCACACCTTTGCCTCCAAGCGCAGTCTCCTCAACCTCCTCTTTCTCAAGTGGTCCTGGGCGTGGACTACCGCCGCATTCCTCCCTCTTCTTATCTCCTCTCCGATAAAGCGCGTCCGTAGGTTCCTCCAATGGTTCCTAGCCAACGGCGCCTGGTACATGCTCACCTCATGGTCTTTCGGTCCGAGTCTTCTCACTCGTTTGACCATCGCGTCCGGCGGCGAGTGTGGGCTCCGTATAGCAAATACGTTCATCCCCATCTCTCACACCTATTGTTTGATCGGTCTTCCCCTCGCACGCTCCACCCATCCTGACCTGTTCCCAGTCGTCTTTGAGGGTACAGAAGCTCAGATTGACGGCCCATGGATTCCCCGACTGCGTCGCGGACATGACGTATCCGGACATGTCTTTTTACTCACCCTTGCTTCCCTTTTTCTTGCCGATCAACTACGCCAGACGCGCACCTCTGCCCACCTCTATGCACTCGGCCCAGGCTGCGCACTATTTTCCTTATGGGTCTTTTCTTTATGGGTAACGAGTGCGTATTTCCATACGCCCTCAGAGAAGTTGTCTGGATTCGGTGCGTTTCAAACACACACTTTTTTCCGTGGACGAATTGACCGACTTTTGCGGTTTTCAGTTCTGGGAGCTGGTTGCTTCGCCTTTTCGCAGATACCGTTATGGTTCTCTCACAAGCCTGCGGGAGGCACTTCGTGATACTACGTCCAACCGCATATTCTTGTCGGTAACGATACGATAATATAATGATGTGCTACGTCATTTGCCTCTTTTCCCCACGTGTACCATTCCCTGCCATGGCCACGGCAATTAATAGTGGCGGGCAGTCCAACACCGGAAGGAACGTGGACCAATGAGCGATGTGAGAATCATTATAGTAGTAGAATCGTCCGCCATCTGTGTAACATGACTTTTAGTACGTGTCCATTCAAGTCCCATATGCTAATCATAGATCGCCTGTCCGAACTGCAGCTCATCCAGAAAACCACCATACCAGGGCCACCCACATAATCAAGGCCGGTGTCGTCACCCTCCCTAGGTCCCTTCCAACCGCCCTCCAGACCTCACTTCCCTTCCTGCGCGTTCCCGTCCGCCGTGGCCACCATGCGGGGGCCCTCATCGCGATACGCCGCCGCCGCCCACGGATCGTAAATGTGTACGCGAAGGACCATGCCCGTGCGGTTGGACCTGTCACCGCCGCGACCGGTGAAGTTGCCCGGGCTGAGTGGCGCCGTGCAAGGAGATCACCGGGGAGAGGTGAGGCGGGAGGCACGTAAAGATAATGAGCTCGCACTCCATCGTGTTCATCGTCATCTTGGGTAGGAAGGATCAGCAGCGGTGCCGTGCGCGGTGGGCCAAAATTCTTGTACCCATTCTGGGCTGGTTTTGAGCCGCGCCTTGGAGGCTCGAAATGGTTACGATCACCTCCTCCTTGAGAACTGGGAGGCGTGTTGGAGTAAGGATATGTGTACGAATATGCAGATGATGCAGAATAGGGAGATGGCACAGGTGTTGTGTGGCTCCGTTGTTCGGCGTCAACATGAGACGGGAGACAAGAGGCGGTCGCCAGGCGCAACCGTGCGGCATGCCGTGCACCTCGTATGTGTACGATAACGAGAATGGCGACTGTGAGACCCACAGCCGGGATATACAGGCGTATAAACGTCCCTTCCGCACGCGGGAGGAGACAGGGGGCATGAGCATGGGATGGTGTGGGGCCAGGATACAAGGAGAGGAGGTGGAAGCCCGGTTGCGTGATGTGTCTGGCGGGAGAAAAGGACTTTACGGTAATCTCGTGGATTTGCTCGTCAGAAGCCGGCAATGAGTGTGTCACGTCGCAGTAATCACGGTCGTCAGCACTATAGGCCGCGTTGAATATGCCAAAGGAACGAAAATACGGAGGTGCCACATACCTAAAGATGACCACGGGGCGTAGACTCTCTAAAAGAAAAGAAGAAGTGTGTTTACCGAGCGTCTTCTGCCAACCATGACCAACGCCACGGTCAATAGTGCCACGTTCCCGCAAAGGACCACACTTTTTCGACTCTGCGCGATGAAGTGGGATGTGAGTGAACAAGATAACAGGCCCTGATTTATCCTCTAAAGTCACGGGGAGCGGTTAACGTTTGGTGTTCGTGCGCATGATTGGGGATACAGACCAGCAGCCAGGCCTTTAACAAACTCAATGGCACCATCACGTAGGGGGACCCACTCTTCGAATGACGTCCCATGGCCGGCACGAATGTAATCTTCATCTACGATTCCAGGAGAATCGAGCAGGACTAAGGAGTGATTGGCCACCGAGAGGTGCTGATTCACGTGGCCAAAATGACCCTCGTACCGTTGGCGAACATGTTTACTGAAAGTATTGGACACACCGAGGCTGGTGTGCAGATCAGCACTGGCGATTGAGATGATCATCGTTAGGAAAAAGAACTCTACCCAACGTCTGCATTTCCCGGTATATATCGAGCCTCCACTCCTGAATTGAGGGGAAACCGGTCTTCGAAAAGTCGAACATAGGCCGAGAATCTGCGTCGTGAGATAGAGCTCGGGTTCAAACGATGAAAAGGACCAAAAGCGAGGAAACGGACTCGTCGTCAGACTCTACAGATCGCCCAGTCTTGAGCATATCCCCTAAGAAGAACACGTGGTGAGGGTGGAGGTGGCGCGTGACTTTCCAGGCTCGGCGCATGTAAATGTTGTGAAATAGCCCAGAAAGAGTCTGGGAATGTACCGATGACAGGGGAAGCTGCGCATCTGCTACTAGAAGGACCCGTGTCAAGCGTGATCCAGAAATGTCGGCCTTTGTCAAATGAACAGGTTATCGTTGATCATGCATGACAGAGGGTAGTCCACGTACCGTGTCGTGGGTCGGTTCTGGCCATCGGCAGACGGAAAACGTGTACAGAAAGACTCCTATCTCACCCCAAATGACAAGGATTACCCAGCCGAGGCGGAGGGCGCCAAGGAGGTTGTTAGGCACAATGACACGTACGAGACGACCGCTCCGGAATTTGCGCCAGTCGAGAGATACCATGCTAGTTGAAATGAGGAAAAGGGGCGAATCTATCGGCGGACGAGAGAGGAGGTTAGGAGTAAGCGAACGAGCTATAAGGACATCACAGAGCTACAGCATCAATCGACACAAGATCAACTTTGTCCTTCTCACTCGTCAAGCGCTCATACTAAGTTACTGTCCACCTTTGGCCCACGTGGCTGTCTCTCCTCCCATGAAATCTAGTAATCGCTATCTGGCGCATGGGTATCCAAATACAAGACAAAAGGAACTAGAGAATATCCTTTCTGCGATCACTCTCCTTCCCCATCGGGCCTTGTCGCTGATTGTCACCATCCATCAGTGATGAGTTGGCGTATAACATGGGCAGTGAGGAACCCTACCTGTGTCTGTTCCAATCCCATCTGTTCGTCCTCGTCCTCCTCATCCTTCTCCCGCCCACTGATATTCTCGTCCCATGCGCCCCCCCCCCTCCCACGCTCTGTCGCGCCTCGGGTGGTTCTGGGCTCCGCAACGACTCCAGAAGCTCGCGTTCACGCTCCCTCCCACCAAGCGCTGCATGTGGGTCTAGCCCAAGGCGAGGAGTTAGTTCGGAGCCTGTCTCATCGAGGCTTAGTGGGCCCGGCCGATGCGCAATGCGTCCGCGGCGCTCGCGTGGAATGTTACCTGAGAGGAAAGATAGAGTTCGTAGGGCATACACGCCGCGCGGTCCCGTGTGACGAGCACCAGATGCGCCGGAGCGCACGACGTTCAGCAGGTGCTGTACAGCGAGTTCACCCTGAGATGGTGTGGGGGCAGGGGTCGTTAGCGAAGCTGCGGTTGGTCGTCGGCCTTGGGAGACCAAGACGAGAAGCCTATGCCGGCATAGGTCAGCGCAGATGATCCCGCATTGGGGACGCAGTGCCTCACATTTGTTGCAGGTGGGGATACGTATGTATGGCTCTCAGACGCCTTTGTACATTTGCTGATGATTCCGCGGTGGATGACATAGATACAGACGTGGTTGTACTAACCCACAAGGCGTTGCGAGATTCTCAGCAGTTTTACTAATGTGGGCCCTCTTCAACACTGCTTTTCAAACTCATCGTGTTGTAAGGGATAACGCACACACTGGGATACCATTCTCCATTTGAAACTACCGCACAACTGAAATAATCTCACAAGAGTTCTTAAAAATACAAAAAGTACCGTCTCGTCTGCACTCACTTCCTTGGGCTGAATGCAGGATCTCCGATACTCAGCGCGCCTGCAGCCTCACATGCGCGCCTAACCCAATTCTGGGTAGCTTCTTGTTCCGCTCTGACGCGTAGTTCCAACTGGACGAAGGCCTGGTCCGCGGCCTTGTTTTCGCCGCCAGACTGCATTGTGGCTAGGTCCACACGAAGCCGTGCGAGATCCCTGATATACTGGTGCAGCGCGGAGTTGGATGGCTCTGGCATAAGCTCGAAGGTGCGATCATGCTCGCCACCCTTGGCAGGAAGAGCGCGTACAACAGAAGAATCACACCATGGGACAGAGATGGCCGAGAAGGACACTTCAAAGCCATTATACGAGAGGTCTACGGAAGCTGGTACCTTGAAGACACGCTGCACGGATTCGAAGAAGGAGGACGCGAGATGGATCGCGAGGTGATTTCCGGTGGGCGTTGTATTAGATGAAACATTTGACGTGGATACGATGACAGTACTACCAGCGGAACTCGCAATAGGCGCTGATTGAGCGAGCGCGTCAGACTTGTTGGGGCTGTCCACAGTGTGAGCGTGGGTGTGGGTGGTCAACCTATTCGGCACGGCTCCAGGAGTTGACTGGGCAGAGACGCGCGAGAGAGGGGTCATCGGTTCGGAGGGTGAGGTGGATTCTGTGTAAATAAAATATAAGTAACACGGACATCTGTCGATACAGAGAAACGCACTTGGAGACCCAACGTAACTGATAATCGATCGCGGAGGGCTCGACATGGCGCTTGCGTTGCTCTCATCCAGCGAAGACACTCTAGTCAGACCAGAGCCACCCGGTGGTAAATGACGCTCAACGACTACTGGAGCAGACGGGAACAGCGAT
>Ga0209488_10000561_pt1 | contig 31539 bp, 21 predicted proteins | sample Rivendell_Oct201_8_FD_188349 | JGI IMG/M metagenome (GOLD analysis project Ga0209488, IMG submission 188349) | Vadose zone soil microbial communities from the Eel River Critical Zone Observatory, Northern California, USA -... | ecosystem: Environmental > Terrestrial > Soil > Vadose zone >...
TCAGGAACGCGGTCGGAAAGTCTCGAGTCGCCGGAGGCGCTGGCGTTTGCCGCGCCGGAAACAGCTTCAATCTTCCGAATGGTTTTTGCGCGCTCCCGATCGCCGACCTTCGATAGTAATCGCCGCAAACAGGGTTCTCCTCTGCCTGCCTAAGGTTCTTTACCTCGCCTTCTAGGATGGTCTCCCAATATCCAACATTCGGCTCTCCCTCTACTCTGTAGTCCGTTCGATCGAGCGAACGAAGTTTCAAAGACAACGGAACCGCAGGGAGGTCGCGGATGGAAGGCAGTCTCAGAATTCTCGTTTCGGTAAGGCCCGACGCATTGACTCGCGTCATCGTTCACCTGCTGCGGAATTTTCCGGAAATTGAAATTGTTTCCTGCGTCAGCGGGAATGAGCGCCTGGTGCGCCAGGCCCAGCGGCTTCTTCCACACGTCATCATTGTCAACTGCCACCAGGTAGTCTCCGCCGCCGGAGCGACAGTCGATGTGCTGAAGAATGCCAGCCCCGGTTCAAAACTGATTCTCACGTCATGGGGAGACGATTTCGCTGTCCGACGCCAGCTCCCCAATGTCGACGCGCACATCAATGAGGCGTCGCTCGTTCGCAAGCTTGTTCCAACCGTGCGCAAACTCTGCGCTGCCTACGGACACAGCGTGTCCCGCCGATCCAATCAACGGAGGTATAGATAATGTTTTCCGCTAAACGTCTGTTTGCGAGGCTTGCAATAGCCGCATCGCTCGCCATCGTGTCCATGGGGAGCGTCGCTCTCGCATACCTGACCGATACCAGCATCTATGTTCCACTGAACTATTACACAATGCTTCCCCCGGCGGCGGGAGGGAGTTACGTCGACTCGAATTTCGGGACGTCTATCAAACGATTGTCCAATGCGATGAGTACAAAGAGCTCGCTCGCCAGCGGGAATCTCACTCAGATCACCAACGAGTATTCCACCATGTCCCCGTTCAACAACGACAACACGTTCCTGATTATTCAACACGACAGTTACTTTGGACTCTATGACGGAACCGGAACCTATCTGAGAGACCTGCCATTTCCCATTAATGCCGGAGCCGAACCTCGCTGGTCTCGTACCGATCCCAACATTCTCTATTTCATCAGCGGCGATCAATTGAAACAGTTCAACGTGGCTACGGCGGTGATGAGCGTCGTTCACACGTTTTCGGAATACAGCTCCATTTCGGGAAAGGGCGAGTCCGACATTTCCGTGGACGGCAATCACTTTGCGTTGGTGGGCGACAGCCAGTCCATCTTCATATATGAAATCAGCACCGACAGAAAGAGCGCGGTCTTTAATACGCTTGGGAAGGGATTCGACAGCCTCTACATCACTCCCAACAATGGCGTCACGGTGACATGGTATACATCGGGAACGTCCCGATACAACGGCATCGAGCTGTACGACGGGAACATGAACTTTGTGCGGCAGGTCGCTCGTGCCGGTGGCCACATGGATGTGGCTCGGGACGTCAATGGCGACGAAGTGCTGTTATGGGCGAACTCGGCCGATCCAACGCCGGTATGCAACAACGGCATCGTCAAAATTCGCCTCGCCGACGCGTCGCAGACTTGCCTGATTACAATGGACTGGTCGCTCGCCGTGCATGTTTCGGCTCCGGACAACAATGGCTGGGTGTTTGTGGAGACGTATGCGCCCGGCAATCCCAATCCATTAACGGGGCTGTGGCCAAAGTACACGAACGAGATTCTCCAGGTAAAACTGGATGGAACGGAAGTGCGTCGCCTGGCGCATCACCGCAGCCGTCCGGCGGACACCTATTATTACGAACCGCGCACCACGACCAGCCACGATGGCACAAAGATTGTTTTCAGCAGCAATTTTGACTTGCCGGCACTTCTCGGTTATCCGTCAATTTATACCGACGCGTATATGATCGACCTGGGCCCGAGTTCACCCGCCCCCGCTCCGGCTCCCGCCCCTGCTCCAGCTCCCGCCCCTGCTCCGGCTCCCGCCCCTGCTCCAACGCCGACGCCAACGCCTTCCCCGACTACCACGACGCGATTCGAGCAGACGGATCCATCGGTGGGGCTGGCGGGCTCTTGGGTGCCGAACAATCTGGCTGCGCACAGCAGTGGAAGTGCGATCTTGAGTATGGATGCCGGGAGCCGCGCTACGTTTTCATTCAACGGGACCGGGGTAAGCTGGATTGCCTATCGCGACGAATGGTCTGGAATTGCACAGGTGTATCTGGATGGAGCACCAGTCGGGCCCATCGATACTTACGCCAGCCCGGCGTTGGCCCAGACCTCGATGTATTCCATCAGCGGTCTGGTTTCCGGTGCACACACCCTCATCATTGAGGCCACAGGAACGAGGAGTGCGGCATCCGGAGGATCATGGGTATGGGTCGATGCCTTCGATGTCGCCGCCGATTCAGCTCCGGCGCCAGCTCCTGCACCAGCGCCCGCACCGGCACCAGCACCAGCTCCGGCACCAGATCCTGCACCAGCTCCGGCACCAGCTCCGGCACCAGCACCAACTCCGGCGCCAGATCCTGCACCAGCGCCCGCACCAGCTCCGGCGATCACGCGAGTCGAACAAACGGATGCGTCTGTTGCGTTGACCGGAGTCTGGACATCGAACAGCCTGTCCTTACACAGTGGCGGAAGTGCAGTCCTTAGCATGGATGCCGGAAGCCGTGCGACATTTACGTTTAATGGTACCGGAGCAAACTGGATTGCCTACAAGGACGAGTGGGCTGGAATTGCCCGAGTTTATCTCGACGGCGTGTTGCTGGGTCAAATCGACACCTACGCTTCACCGAATGCGGCTCAGGTGAATGCTTATTCCGTGAGCGGATTGGCGTCTGGAACTCACACTTTGGCAATTGAGGCATCTGGAACGATGAACGTATCGTCCGGCGGAGCCTGGGTTTGGGTGGACGCGTTTGAGGTTACCAACGGAACAGCAGCACCGGCTCCAGCGCCAGCTCCCGCTCCTGCTCCAGCGCCGGCCCCCGCTCCAGCACCGGCGCCTGCTCCGGCTCCCGCTCCTGCTCCCGTCCCGACAACAACGCGATTGGAACAAGATGCTCCCTCGGTGAGGTATTCCGGTACATGGTCGCCCAACGGCCTGTCGGTTCACAGTGGCGGTAGCGCAGTCCTTTCCAGGACCAGCGGATCGAAGGCAATCCTGACGTTTACGGGTACGGCCGTCAGCTGGATCGGGTATCGCGATCAATCGTCGGGCATTGCCAAAGTCATTCTGGATGGCCGTCTGATCGCCAGTGTCGACACGTATCTGAATCCCGCGCAGGCTCAGGCCGTCACCTATTCCATCAAGAACCTGGCATCCGGTACACATACGCTGACCATTCAAGTCACCGGCAGGAAGAATGGTTCTTCCGGAGGATCCTGGGTCTGGGTCGACGCCTTCGATGTAACTCGTTAGCTTGCGCTTTGCGCATTCCAAAAAAATTGAGGATTGTTGCCGCGGTTTCAAGCGGCAACAATCCTTAATTTGATTCCCCACCTTCTCCTGTCGGAAGCAGCCACGAAGTGGCGTGAGGTGTAAAACACGCTACCGTATTGATGAATTGCCGAGACAGGATACTCGAAGGGGCCTTTCAAAACTTCTGTCCATCTCACCATTCGCTATTTCCCGGAATCGCTGGTCATACCGCACTGAATCGCTGCTTCAAATCGGCGGTTTCTGAAATACACGTACGACTGCCTTGAGAAAGAATTTGTCGGCTAAAGGCACTTGCGCCAGGCTGCGGAACACGCGCGCGGCTTTACACGACTTCCCCCCGAAACACAGCCGCTGGAAGGCGACCAGATGAAAGGGAAGTTCTTTTAACAACCGGCGGAATTGTCGGACCGTCATACGGTTGATGAATTCATTGAATGCGAACTGCCCGACTGCACTCGAAATGTGAACCGGCTTGCCACTTCGGGAACTTCGCATTCCCTTCCTGTGGAACAACCATCCCAACGCACCTTCGGGTGCACCTCACTTCCGGTGGGTCTAACGCGATGAAAAATGATCGAATCACGCTGCCAGTCCGATGCCACGCACATTTGGGCAATACCGTGCCAACGAAATCACGTTGTATCCCAGGAGGAAGGGCAGTACCAATTTGACAGGCGAGGGTAAGGACGCGCGTTTCCGCCTGTCTTCAATCGAAGGGGGTATTGTTTATGACGTGCGTACTGGGAGTGTGCCGGTCGGCCGCATTGCTAAGAATTGCCGCGGTGATTGTCAGTATCCTGCTGGTTTCTGCTCCGCTTGCAGCGCAAAGTGGTGCCGTGTCGTTTACGGAATATTCCATCCCGACATCCAACAGCTATCCTATCGGTATAGTCAGCGGGCCGGATGGGGCATTGTGGTTTGCCGAGCGGGCGAAGGTCGGAAAGATTACCTCGAACGGCACGATCACGGAATACACCGACGCCGGTGGAGGTCTCTACCTGACAGTGGGTCCGGATGGCGCGCTCTGGTTTACCGGTGACGGCAAGGTCAAACGCATCACCACCGCCGGCGAGGTCTCGCAATTTACAATGCCATCGAGTTCCTCTGACCCGAATGGCATCACCATCGGTCCGGACGGCGCGCTCTGGTTCACCGAGAACAACAGCAGCAGAATCGGACGCATGACGACTTCCGGTGTCGTCACCGAGTATCCACTATTAGGTTCATCCTCCCCGGGCTCGATTGTTCCGGGTCCGGATGGCGCACTCTGGTTTACCGAGGGGGGTAGCAATCGGATCGGGCGGATCACGACGTCTGGAACCATTACCGAATACCCCATTCCCACGCAATACTCCCTTCCCGCAGGTATCACCGTTGGGATGGACGGCGCGTTGTGGTTCACGGAGACGAATGGAAACAAAGTCGGACGCATTACCGTTTCCGGTGGTTTCACCGAATACCCGCTCCCAAGCTACGCCCCGCCAGGGAAAATGAAGACAGATTCCGATGGATCGCTCTGGATTGCAGGGCGCGACAGGATTTTCAAGATGAAGACGCCGGGTGTCTTTGCGGAATACCCCGTGCCCAATCTGAATCCGAGCTCCGGAGGCCAGATCGCGGACATTACGGCCGCCTCGGGCGGCTTCGTCTGGTTCACCGATAGCAATGGACGGATCGGTCGAATGGACACGGTGGGTGGCGTATCGGGCGCCGCCTTGTTGCACTCGTTTTCCAAAGAGGCCGCGGGTGTGTCGTCGATTTCTCTGCCCATGGGCGAGACGATTGCAGGAAACACGATCCTGATTTTCGTTCGCATGTCGACAACAACCCAGACGGTGTCCATCTCCGACACGAGAGGCAATTCCTACGCGGAAGCGGTCAGCCAGGTTCAAGATCAGGAAGAGCACCAGATACACATTTTCTATGCGGCCAACATTGCGGGCGGCCTCACCACGGTGAGGGCGGACTTTTCAGACATCAACGATCATCCCTGGCTGGCGGCATTCGAATACAGTGGGCTGCGCTCGACCGATCCTCTGGATCAAATCGCTCATGCGCAAAGTTTCGGTGCCAACGATAGTTCTGGAATGACAGCTCCAACGACGCAACCTTACGAGCTGCTGTTTGCGGGAACCGGGCAGGAGAGCACGTACTACGATCCGGTGAAGGCGGGTCCCGGCTATGTTATCTATCAGTCGGATCCCGGGCCGTCGCGTGCGGCCGTTGAAGCCATCGCGGTGAACTCCGCCGGCGCTTATGCAGCGACGTTCACCACGAATGATGTTCATACCTGGAGCGCGGTCCTTGCCACATTCGTGGCCACTGGTCCAGTCCCGGTACCGTCCATTACCACCAGCTCCATGCCCGATGGAAGCCAAAACGGAACCTCCTACTTTGCCGCAGTGAGTGCGTCGGGAGGAAGGATTCCCTACACGTGGTCCGTCGTTTCCGGAAGCCTTCCGCCGGGAATCGGGTTCAACGCGCAGGCGGGTGTGCTAAACGGTTATCCATCATCTTCGGGCACCTATTCCTTTACGGTGCAACTTACCGATGCGAACTTTCAAACCGTATCCCAAGCCTTGAGCATCACCATCAGCGGGCAGGCACCCGCTCCCATTATCTCGACGTTGTTCCTGACGGACGGGAAGCGAGGCACACCGTACAGCGCAAGGCTGGATGCAGCGGGCAGAACACGTCCATTCACATGGTCGGTGATTTCCGGCAACCTGCCGCCGGGACTCACATTGAATTCCGACAGCCAGACCATCAACGGAACACCTACCGGTTATGGCGTCAGCAACTTCACCGTGCAGGTCACCGACGCCGCGTCACAGACGGATACAAAGGATCTCAGTATCACTGTCTTTGACTGGATCGAAGAGACCGATTCCTCCGTTGCTTTTTCCGGACTCTGGAATACCAACGAAGGTTCGGCTAACAGCAACGGCAGCGCGAAACTGTCCATGGATCCCGGTGCACGTGCCAGTTTTACTTTCACGGGGACGCAGGTTTCGTGGATCGGTTTAAAAGACGAATACTCGGGCATCGCCAACGTCTACCTCGACGGCGCCCTTGTCGCTACTGTCGACACCTACTTCAACCCTTATTACTACCCGTCCTATAAAGCTTATCTCTACACGGCCACCGGGCTCACGGACGCTGAACACACGTTGACGATCGAAGCGACGGGAAACCGCAACTCCGTTTCCGCTGGCGCCTGGGTGTGGGTGGATGCATTCGAGGTACTCGGCTCGATGGGCAGCGGCCCCGTCCGTCCTTCCGTAACTACAAGCGCGTTGCCTGTCGCCACACAAAATCATTCCTACACCACCACTTTCACAGCCATGGGCGGGAAGACTCCATACACCTGGGCCATCCTTGGAAATCTGCCGGCAGGGCTAAGCCTGGACTCGAATTCCGGCACAATTTCCGGTACACCCACAGCAATTGGTTGGACGACGTTTACGATTCAGCTAAAGGATGCCGCTTCGCGGACCTTCAATAGAGGATTGAGTTTCACCGTGCTCGCACCCGGGCTCGCGGTCAGCACGAGCAATCTGCCACGCGTTACCCAAGGCGGTTCATATGGCTCCAGCCTCGTCGCAACGGGTGGATCTGCTCCTTACACATGGTCGATTGTTTCAGGAAGCTTGCCCTCCGGGTTGTCACTGACTCCCAGCAGCGGCCGGATTTCAGGTACACCGGATACGGCCGGATCGAGCAACTTCACCGTGCAGGTGGCAGACTCCAGTTCACAAACCGCCATCAAGGCGTTGAGCATGACGATCAACCCGCCCCCGTTCGTCAGCACGAATTCGCTGCCGGATGGGACGCAGAATGTCTATTACAACGGGAGCCTGGCTGTCAGCAGCGGGACGCCGCCGTACACATGGTCCATCGTTTCGGGTAGCCTGCCGGCGGGCCTGAGCTTCTATGGGACCAACTCCAGCAGCCAAGTCTATGGGAATCCGACAACCGCCGGGACCCTTGAGTTCACCGTCCAGGTGACCGACTCCAGCGCTCAGACCGCCACAAAGACGCTGAGCCTTACCATCAATCCGCGCTTCAGCATCAACAACACGTTCCTGACGAGTGGTGCGAAAGGCGTGACTTACAGCACCACGTTGACGGCGAGTGGCGGTGCGACTCCATACACGTGGAGCATCATGTCGGGGGCTCTGCCCACCGGATTGTCACTGGACTCGGCCAGCGGAACCATTAGCGGAACTCCCACGGCAGGCGGCACCAGCAGCTTCACAGCACGGGTGACCGATGCGAACTCGCAGACGGCAACGAATGCGTTGAGCATTACGATCAATGATAATGGTTTCGCCATTACTACGAGTTCGCTGCCGAACGGGGAGCAGTACGAACCGTATAGCGCAACGCTGACGGGCAGCGGCGGCACAACGCCCTACACGTGGTCGATCTACTACGGAAGTCTGCCTCCGGGGTTGTCATTGAATTCCGCAAGCGCTGTAATCTCTGGAACGGCGACAGCGACAGGCCCCTTCTACTTCACCGTGCAGTTGACCGATGCCAATGGACTCACGACAACGAAGTCCCTGAGTATTACGATCTATTTGAATGCCGTCACCGTCAGCACCAACTCGTTGCCCGACGGCACTCAGTACGCCACATACAATGCGACACTCTCTGCAACGGGTGGCGCGACGCCATACACGTGGTCCGTGGTTTCCGGAAACCTGCCTTCCGGGTTGTCTTTGGATTTCGCAAGTGGAGTCATTTCCGGAAGGCCACAGACGGCGGGTACCAGCACATTCACGGTTCGTGTCGTGGATGCCCGTTCTCAGAACGCGACGAAACAGTTGAGCATCGTTGTCCAACCAACGGAAGAGGCGTCCGGATACGTTGAGGAGGCGCATCCTTCAATTGTTTATGAAGGGACGTGGTACTCGAACGGCGGTTCCTTCAACAGCGGAGGCAGCGCTGTTCTGGCCATGGATCCGGGGGCGGCTGCCACGGTACATTTTACGGGAACAGGAATCACATGGATTGGATACTCGGATGAGTGGGCCGGCATTGCCGAAGTCTATGTGGACGGGGAACTGCAGACCACGGCGGATACCTACCGGTCGCCGGCGCAGAATCAGGCGTCCGAGTATTCCGTGAATGGACTTGTTTCCGGATCGCACACGCTTTCCATCGTCGTCACCGGCAATCGCAATCCCGCGTCGGCATCATCTTGGATCTGGGTCGATGCGTTCCAAATTCAGCCATAGCGTGCGCGCCAGGGAAACATAGTGACAATGTTGCGCGTAGCGCATCCGAATGAACTGTAGGCGAGGTCTGTGACCGCGCAGAATCCTTATTCTGCGGCATTCTGAATTGAAAAATCGTGCGCGGTCACAGACCGCGCCTACAGTTTTGAGGCAAAGCTATTTTGTTTTGGCTTGGTATTTACCAGAAGTGTCGTGGGCTCAGATGTCGGGTACCTGTTAATGCCCGGACATGCAGGCGAAATTTCCAGCGGGCAACAAGCTGCTTCCATATCGTCAGGTCTTTCGCACGCCATGTTTTTTCGCCACCGGTCTGTTTGATGTATTCGATGCTCCCGTCCATCAGGCGGGGAATAGCCTTCTTAAGAATATCCAAGGCGATGAGAGTCGTTTGATACCGGAGCATATAAATCCGGTCGTCCGGAGACAGTGAATACATGGCCTGCCCTACAATGTCTCCTCCATCCAGTTGATCCACGCAAACATGAATCGTCGTGCCGACATGATTGAAGTCGCCGTTGTAGAAGGCCCAGAAGGGATGACCTCCCCCGCGGTATTGCGGCACGATGGCGCGGTGAACGTTGAGCGTCGCGATTCTCGCCGTATGCAGGATGGCGCCCCTCAAAATATCCGTTCCGAACACAATAATAATGTCCGGCTCTTCGCGGACAACCTGAGCGACACCTTCGCTGTCGTTGAATGAGCGGACGAATTCGAAAGGTATTGTGGGATCCAGCTGTGGAATCCGGTTCGGAAAGAACCGCTGTTCCTCAAATCGACGTTCCAGCGTTGCTTCGTGTCGAAAGAGAATCCGTTCCAGAAAAGACCGGACTCCCACCATGACCAACGCCGGACGTAACCACCGCTTCAAGCGCTTCCAAAATGACTTCCGTTGAACGGATCGCCGCTGCAGCAACACCTTTCGGACGGCGTAGTGCTTGTGTAATTCGTTAATCAGGTAGTACTGATGCGTACTCTCTGAGGTCAGGAAAACGATGTTCATGTTGTCCCGCGAAGATATTGAGCGGAACGCTGGATCCATGGGAGGCTTCCACTCACGGTGGCTTTGAAGCGCGTCAAGTCGCTGTCTCCGAAAATCCTTTGCAGCGTGAACAAATCCGCGCGAGGAGTGGTGAACCCTTCGATCGTTGTTACAGCCGACTGGAATCCCGCGCGCCGAACTGTTTCGATGACGGCCGGATTGAAGGCACCGGCCGGGTAGCAAAAATGTTCGATCTTTCGGCCGATCCGTCGTTCAATTTCGATTTTCGAGCCCGCAATCTCCGCTTCCAGTTCGTCAGCCGATTGGATGGTGTCGCAGTTCGGGTGATTTCGCGTATGGGATCCGATTTCAAGTACGGATCGATCCAGCGACTGCAGATCCTGCCAGTCGGCTGGAGAAAATTCTTCGGGCGCTCTATCGACAAAGCGATTGGAGGACATTCCCGATTCCTCCATCCAGCGAATGCGCTCCTCGTTTGGAATGTTCCGGAGCCTGTGTTTCAAGTCCTCGATCGCGAAGTTGAGAGCTGTATGAGAATTCAGGTGGTAGCGGATGGACTTTCCGCCAACCACAAGCATCAAAGGCTCGGGTTCACGAGCCCGCAGATAGGTTTCAACGAAATCCGTCCACAGCAGAGTGCGACTTCCGATGAAATTGGAGACCACAAAGAAACATCCCTTTGCCCCGAATTCCTTCATGACCGGATAGGCATTGCGGACCACGTTGCGGAAGCCATCGTCGAAAGTCAGAACGGCCACGCGGTCGATCGACTGGCCGCATTTTATTCTGCAAACGAGATCGGACAGGGTAGCGAACGTAAAGCCGGATCTTCTCAGCGCGCTCAGATGTTGGCGGAAGATGCGAACCGGAATGTGGCGTCCGTTGTATTCCTTCCGCTGCGTGAAGTCTTCTGCGCAGACGCCGTGGTACGTCAGGATGACGGCGTTCGTCCGATTGATTAAACGAAACATCGCATTCACACCCGCCAGATCGACGATATTCATGGCGGCAGAAACCAAACGCCTGTTCATTGTTTTAGAGGGGACAGTTCCAGTACGGTCACCCCGGCAAGCCGATTCAACAGTGGGAATCTCAATATGATGCTGTCGGCCCAATGAATGGCATGAATCAGGAGCCGTTGCCAGGCCGGGGCGATCTCCAATGGTCCTTTCAAAATGAAACGATCCAGTCTGGCCAGGAAGCAGAATAAATGCGGAGTCATACGGAAGTGTTTCGCGAAATGATGCAAGTCTTCCGATGTCAGCTGGCGTTCACCGGGCGAAATGTCCTGGTGACCGGGGAGCCACGCGAGAAACCGGCCCAGTGTCCGGCTCAGTATGACGGGCTCTGCGAAGAAAGCGCGTCCGCCTTTGCCCAACGAGCGGAAAAGTTGTGACGGCAGCTCGGCAAGGTGATCGGGGATGTGATGAAGAATGGCGGATCCGACGATGATGTCAAAACTGTTTTCGGAAAATGGAAACTCTTCGGCAGCACACACCAATGGATGAATCTTATTGTGGACATTGTTGGCAAGGGCCATTTTCTGCTGAACGCGCATTGCCTGTTCTGAAAGATCGAACGCCCAGACTTCGGCGCCTTTCAGTGCGAGCAGTACCGTGGTGGTATCGTCCCCGCAGCCAAAGACGAGCACACGCTTGTCTTTCACGTCCCCGAGCAACTTGAACAGAAGTTCGAGATAGAAGAGCGGATTTCGAGTCGGAAACAGGTAGCGATTCCGGATGGCGAATGGGACGATGAAGTCGCGTTGCTTGTGAGTCGCATATAACGCTTCGTGCCAGTTCTGCTCGGCCTGCTGAATGTTCGATGGCATTGAGGTCGCCTCCTTTTTTCGATCACCGCTTCACTTCCGACAGACGGATCAGCTTTTTCTGAATGGCATACTTCACCAGTTCCGTACGGTCGTGAACGTCCAGTTTTCTCATCAGGTTGTATTTGTGCGCTTCCACCGTCTTGACGCTGAGCTTCAACCGATAGGCGATTTCCTTAACGGAATGGCCTTCCGCAAGCACCCTGAGGACCTCGCGCTCTCTGCCGCTGAGCGAGTCGTAGGTGTCTTTGGGGCGAACCGAGGTCTGGAGATATTGCTCGACAACTTTGTTCACGACACTGGGGCTCAGATACTTTCCGCCTTTGCGTACTTCGCGGATCGCATACACCAGCTGTTTTGCCGGTGCATCTTTCAGAACATATCCGGATGCTCCGGCCTCCAGGCAACGGATGATCAGATCGTCCTCGTCATACATCGTCAGAACGAGGACATGAGTATTCTTGTATGTTTCTACGATGCGCTGTGCTGCTTCAAAACCGTTCAGCAGCGGCATGGAAATGTCCATGAGCACCACGTGCGGCTGAAGCTGCTTCACCTTGTCGATGGCTTCTTTGCCGTCTTCGGCTTCTCCAACCACTTCAAGGTCCGGCTCGTTCGCGATAAGCGCCTTTAGTCCTTCGCGAAACAGGGTGTGATCGTCGCAAACCAGTATTCTGATTTTTCCGCTCATGTTGCCTCGATGTCTTCCAGAGGGATTTCCACTTTGATGGTGGTTCCGGAGCGTTGCTTGCCGACGCGTCGGGTGTGAGACTCCATGTGGAGCTTTCCGCCAAGAAGTTCGACGCGTTGGCGAATTGCCAGCAACCCAAAGGTCTGGTTCGGATCGCGCAAAGTCTTGTTGAGGTCGAAGCCTCGGCCATCATCCCGGATGGACATCATCAGCACGCCGTCCCGCGTGTGCAGGTCGATATGGACCTGGCGTGCGTGCGAATGTTCGACAACGTTCGAAAGCGCGCCCTGAATGACGCGATAGAGCGTGACTTCGAAAATTGTCGGAAGCTTGACGTTCAGTTGCACGTTGAACTGGGCTTTGATCGCCGTGCGGTCGGCAAATTGTGCGACGTAACGGCGAAGGGTCGGAACGAATCCTGCCTCTTCCAGCAGGGCCGGCCCGAGATTGAATGCCAGTCGGCGCACACCTTCAATGGCATTACTGATGAGCGTTACCGCTTCCTCAAGTTTCGTGCTGAGATGGTCCGGGTGTCCTTCCTTCAAATCGACGTTCATCAACTCGAGGTACAGCTTCAGTACAAGGAGATTGTGTCCGATCTCATCGTGGAGATCCCGCGCAATTCGGCGGCCGGTTTGCTCGTACACGTTGACCAGGTGAACGGAGAATCGTCGGACTCGCTGCTCGGCATCCACCAACTTCTGTTCGAGTTCATTCCATTGTTGCTGGCGGTGGTTCAGGAATCCAGTGACGACCAGGAACTGGCTGATGGATACGAATCGCACAAACGCGGCGATGGGCTGTTGTTTCGATGAATCCATCAGGAATGGGAGGCACGCCTCAAAATAGAGTGAAAGGGCTGCGATTGCGTGATCCATCGGAATGGAGTGGCTTTCAAAGAGTTCTCCCTGGGCTTCCATGGCAGCGGAATACGCTTTGAAATCCCCCGAACACAGCAATTCATGATTCGATTCAATTGTCATGCCGGCCAGCGTTCTCATTGCGGCCGGCTTTATTTGCAGACGATCCTTCAACATCGCCTTCCAGGAGATTCCGATGTTACGGAAGTGTGGAAGGAGAGTCCTTATTACAGCGGTGGCGGGACGTTCGATGCCGGAGAAAAGGCGGTGCATCGTCAGCGGTCGTGAATTGCCCGCAGCATGGTTGGAAGTGAGAGTCATATCACCGTTCCACTCCAGGTCTCCTTCCCTGGCTCCCGGTCGGCAGACGCTTCGCGATTTCGTTGCCCAATTCCACGCGAACCCTGTTGAGGACGCCTGGATCACCGTTATACGTATAGACGTTTTGAACGACGCGATCGATTTGCCTGGCCACCGTATCGCGGCCCGCCGTGCGTTCGAGAAGAACCATGTATTCGTAGTCTTCCAGGCCTTCGCGAATGAGTTTCAAACGAACGCTTTCGATGGGTATGTCCTGCTTACCGCCTATTCGCGCCGCACGTCCGGGATAAAAGAGAGTTCCGTCTCCGTTCCCACCATACAAATACATGCCCGTCCACGGATCTGCGGCCTGGCCGTAGGCTTCGTTGGTGGCGTAATACAGTTCACCGCTAATCCGATATTTCCATGCCAGCCACGGCATGACGCGGTTTGAAACGGCCGAGTCGTCGATCATGTAGCTGGGCCATCCCTTGAAATACGCCCCGCCTTCGATATTGCAGCCATGGCTCCCGCAGGATTGATACCACCACAGGGGCTTGCCGGGCGAACCATCGCTATCGTATTTGTTTCGTGCGACAGGCTCCCGGCAATAAGTATCGGGGCCTGGCTTTGTTTCAAAACAATTGATCAGCGGCGTCCAGATGTCGACGGCGCCCTCCAGCATGGATGTCTTCGCTGTCGTGACCAGTGTTCGAATCGCGGGATCGGCCTGGTGCGCAAGGCGGCCGAGGTCCACGATCTTTGGGTAATCCTCGACGCGAGGTTCGTCGAGAACGTAATAGAACAACCGGTCCAGCCATCCGCGAGTGCGGAAATGCTTCGCCCATTCGCGCCAATAGAGGATCTTCTTATCATTGGTATCGGCGCTTCCGTGCGTACGCAGATCCACCGATGTTGTCCGCGCGCGGGGCAGCGGATCTTTTTCTCCAAGTACCATCCCGTCGAGAAATGGCCCAATTTCCTGGTCGTACAACTTCCAATCAATGGCAGCGGTATTCCCATTGATGGAAAACGGAGGTGGTATGAGAGTGCCACCGTAAAAGCTGACACGGTTCAGCAACGCTGCTTTCGAATAGAGAGAAGTCAGGGCTCGAATGTCGTCATCGGAGGTGTATTTCCCGGCGTGCTGTTTCAATGCGGTCACCCCATTGAACCCAAACGATGTCGCCAGGCTGGAAGTGGATGGCAGCGCGAAGTCCCAGACATTCAATTGAACCGGCACTTCAACAAATGGTTTGCTTTGCTCGGAGATGGTGATCTTGCCCCGATACTCGCCAGCGCGTGTTCCTAACGGAACGTAGATGTCGATCCAGACGGCCTGGTTGCGTGCTTCGGCAAGCCGGAAGGGAAAGGCGTTTCGACGTTCGTGAAAGTATGCGTCGACACGGGGAAGCAGAGGGTCCGGCCATTCTCCAGTCTCACCACCGCTTCGCGATGGGCGCATGACGCTGACATTTCCAACCAGATAGATATTGAGGGAACTGGCAGGGATTGTATTCCCGGAATCATCCGTCAAGCCGGACGCCTGTACATCCACCCCTGCCATGGGCGTGCCGGAGCGAAGAACGATCTGAAAAGGCTCGAATTCGTTCTGCGCCGCACTCAGCTCCGCGGACTGCGGAAGCGGTGCAGGCGGCCGGTCGTGGGGTCTCACCTTAGTCAGAGCGGGAGCGACCCACCAGGCGAACGCACTTTCGGCTACACCGGCCCTTTCCTTACCGGATTCCTTGCCGGATACCGATGCAGACACACCGAGTTGTGCCAGGAGCAGGCAGACCAGCGCCAAACGCATCACACCTCCTGCAGAGCCCCGGTGGATCGAGACGCGCCGACGATTGCCCGGCTCATTTCTTCCACTCTTTGGTCCCAGCTCTCCCCATCCATTTCCCTGGATATTGCAAGCCGAGTACCAGAACTCTCCGGTAAGAGGACACTTTCGAGATGGCCGATGAATTCCTGGCAGTTCCTGCCGATTCGAACCAGCTGTCCCAGTTCCTGAACTTCCGGAATCGGTGTCGACACCACGGGAAGACCGGCAGCCAGATACTCGCGCAACTTCAAGGGGTTGGCGTTGAGAGTCAATTCGTTGATGACGAACGGAAGAATCGCGGCATCAAATCGGCGGCAATAACCCGGGAGGTCTCCATAGGATTTTTGTCCGAGAAAGTGAATATTGGGAATCCGTGCCACCCGCGAAAGATCCGTCACAACTTTTCCGATCAGCACGAAGGACCATTGGGGGCGGGCAATGGCAAGGTCCGCAACCAGCTGAAGATCGACCCAATCCGCAATGAGTCCGAAGAACCCGACGATGGGACTCGCGATCTGTGCAATGTCTTCCGGTATTGGAGTGTTGCGGTCGCACGCCTTGCGGAAGTGCTCCACGTCGACGCCGTGACGGATCAAGAAAACGTTGGGATTGTGCTGCACCTTGTTCCGGTGAAGACGTTCCGCCGATACGAATACACAATTTGCCTTCTCGATCAGCCGCTGTTCCATGTTGAGAATGGCGTCTTTCGACGTGCCGGAGAATTCGGAAAACTCGTCGGTGCAGTGATAGATGACCATTTTCTCGCCAAGGTGTCCGGCAACATCCGCGGAACTTGGAAGAAACGTCCATGTGACGGGCCGCTGGAACCCCAGCTTCCGGATTGCGGTTCGCAGGGTGGATACCAGCAGCCATTGATTGATCCGGCGAGCGGCGGCATTGCCATGAAACGGTATGGCCAGGGGCGATATCACATGAATTCCGTCCAATACTTTGCGCGGGCCCAGCACAAAAGCTTTCAATCGTCTGGCCACTCGCGCCACATCATTCGCCGACGCCGTCGGATTCCGGTTGCCGATGGAGTTTACCCACAAAATCCGGTTCTTGCGTGCAAGCCGTTTCATGATGTGCTTTTTGCTTAACGGATCGCCGTCCCAGTCGTTGCTGAAGCAAATGATGTCATAGCCTTCAATCACGGGACCTCCATTGGGATTGTTTCGCGTGTTGCGCTTCCCGTGTGGCCGATACTTTCATTCAGAAATACCCGGTGCCAGAATTCGAAAACGAGAAGTGTCCAGATCTCCTGGCTGCGATCCGCGACGCCGCGTTCGTGCTGACCGACGATCTTCTCAATGACATCGATATTCATGAAATCGCGTACCGCTGCATTCGGCGAAAGGAGCGCGTCGTGGGCCAATGCACGGAGTTCCGTTTTCAGCCACTGTCGGATCGGTACCGGAAAGCCCTTTTTGGACCGCTTCAGGATGGCTGGCGGCACCGAGTCGGCCATGGTTTTCCGCATGAGCGTCTTGCCGGTTCCCTTGTGGAGTTTCAATGCGGTTGGAAGTGTTGCGGCAAATTCCACCATCCGGTGATCGAGGAATGGAACGCGCAATTCGATGGCGTTGGCCATGGTCATCTTGTCTGCCTTCAGGAGCAGATCGTCCGGCAGCCAGATGCGCGTATCGACGTATAGCATCTGGTCCAGCGGCGATGCCGGTTTCGCCGCCTGGAAACAGGATTCAAACAGCGCATCGAGCTTTTCGTCGGATTGGCCATTGCCCGGAAGAAGTTCACGTTTCAATTCCGGAAGAAATGCCCTGGAGACTCCGCGGTACCGCTGGTGCAGCGGACGGGTAGCCCAGTCCAATGCCGTGCGGTGTCGCGCTCCTGGTAGGATGCTGCGAAGCGTCGGTTCCATTGCGGTCAGGAAACCACCAAAATGCTGGTAGATCGATTCAAACTGAAGCATTCGCTGATAGATTCCATAACCCGCGAAAATCTCATCCGCTCCTTCGCCCGATAGAACGACTGTGATGCGCTCGCGGGCAACTTTGGATATGTAGTAAAGAGGCACACAGGTCGGGTCGGCGAGGGGTTCGTCCAGGTGCCAGACGAGGCTCGGCATGAAATCCTGAACTTCCTTCGGCCGGAGCCGGTATTCGTGATGTTCGGAGTCAAACTTCATTGCCGCCATTTGCGCAAAATCAAATTCGTTGGAGTCTCGTTCCTTGCCGGTGATCTCTTCATAGCCGACGCTGAAGGTGTGAATTCCCTTTGCGCGATGCAGCCGGCTCATCATGGCGAGAATGGAACTTGAGTCCAGTCCTCCGCTGAGGAATAAACCGAGCGGGACCTCCGCAACCAGGCGCAGCCGGACGCTTTCAGCCAGCAGCTGGTCAAACTGCAGCAGCAGTTTTTCGGGACCGTGATCTCTGGGATGAAATTCGATGTCCCAGTACTTTCGAATCGATGTCGTGCCGCCGGTGCTTGTCAGAATATGGCCCGGCTGCAGGCGGAAGATGTTTTTAAACATCGTTCGAGGTCCGGGCACATAGCGCAACGAAAGGTAATGACTCAACGCATCCGGATCCACTTCGCGGCGTATATCGGGAATTTCGAGAAGCGCTTTGATTTCAGATGCGAAAGCGAGAAAATCGGCGCCTTCGTAATAGTAGAGCGGCTTGATTCCAAGTCGATCTCGTGCCAGGACAAGCTTCCGGTTGTTTCGATCCCACAATGCGAAGGCGAACATTCCCCGAAAGTGCTCGACACATCGTTCGCCGTATTCTTCATAGGCATGAACGATCGTTTCCGTGTCGGATCGCGTCTGGTAGCGATGTCCACGGCCAGTCAGTGTCACTGCCAGGTTCGAATGGTTGTAGATTTCGCCGTTAAATACGACAACAACGGATTTGTCTTCATTGAAAATCGGCTGATCGCCGCCGGCGAGATCGATAATGCTCAGTCGGCGGTGGCCGAGTCCAAGATTCCCATCAATGAACTGGCCTCGTGCATCCGGCCCACGGTGGGCCATGATATCGGTCATCCGCGCGAGCGTGCCGGGATTGATCGCACTGCCCCAGTCGTATTTCAGAATGCCGCTAATGGCACACATACGCAGTGTCCTCAATGCCACGAAATACCGTTGTGACCCGGTCCGGTGTGATGTGCACATTCGTATAGGAAACCGGCGCAGGAGATTCGAAGAGAATGCGGGATCCGATTGCCGCGTAACGGGCATTAATGCAGAACAGTTCGCGAGCTTCGCTCTCAAATGAGCGAATCCAGAAAAACTCCCCGAACAATTCGAATTCGGCCACGCGGATGCCCGTGTTGCGCAACGACATGACGAATAAATCCTGCCGTCCCCGGTGATTCACGATGCATGCTGTGCCCGGGGATCCCTCGATCGGCAGTTGGCTCAGACTTGTCGAATCTTCCTCATCGATCTCCGCGCGCTCCGTAATCAACACGGTCATCGATGCACTGGGAACCGTGTCGTGTACCGTGGCACAAAGCACCGGGGCGGAACGAATGTTTCCGTAGGTGTCCGAAATCCAGCCCTGGAGCGGATCCGCAAGTCCATGAACGACGTCGGCAATCACGTTGGCGGAAGCGAAAAATGACAGACGCAATCCACATTCACCGTTGTTGGCGTGAACGTGCGCGCTGGTCCGGCTGGTCCCTGGAACTGTGACGACTTTTGCGTCAGGTGAGAAATGAAAGTAAGAGTCAAAAGTGTGAGTGCCGTCTCCGCGGAAGTCGTCGGCAATGACCCAGCATTGCGGCCGGACGCGCAGCAGACGGCGGCGGTGTGTTACCTCTCTACCGAGCCGTCGATAGGCGTCATGTTCCGCTTCGACGTAGCTCCATCCAGGCGACGCGAAATGGCGCAGCAGGAGGGAATTGAAACTGTTCTTCCATTGAAAAGTTCCGGAAGGCTCCGCCTGGTCCGTCCCGTCGATCACCACAGTATTGTGGGCACGAGTCGACCTGAAGTAGTTCCGCCACTTGGGCGCAGTGTTGTAGATGCCGGTTCCGGAATCCACGAGAAGTTCCTCGTTTCCGGAAGACATGACGACGGACAGGGCATCGGCGTGTCCGTGCCCGCCTCCGGAGAAACCAAGTCCACCGAAGTCAAACAGCACGTGGTCGTCCGTATTGTCCCAGCCGGATCGGCCGGCGAAGTATCCCGCATTCGGAAAAAGACGATCCATGCATCGAGGGGATTGTGAATCAAGCCTTTCAAATCCGCCGTAGCCCTCGCGGCCGAGAAGGAACAACGTTTCCTCGTGAAAGTGGTGCGACCGCCATTTGAAATCGGATCTTGCGAAAAGCACAGCGCCCGTGGAAAGAAGATGCCGCACATCACGATATCCCGTGCGACATAGCCCGGTGGCCTGGCCCCCATCATCGTCGGAAAGAAGTGGTATGGAACCGTCCGGCCGCGCTACATGCAGAAGCGCGTCCAGCATGGTTTCGATCCGTTGTTGGACGGATTCCGGAAAGTCCGTTTTATTGTGGCGTGCGAGGGCCATAGCAGTGAGATAGAACTCCAGTGCATAGGAGTGGTAATAGAGGGAGAGTTCGCTGTGGAATCCATCTTCGAGCACCTGCCGTCTCGCTTCGCGAATAAGAATGGATTCACCAAGAGTTCGCCACTTCCGCCCCTCCTTCAATTCGGAGAATATCGTGCCGCCCGCATAGAGCGCGGCCGCCTCACCCAGCAGGTGCGTATTGGGGCTGCTGTATACGGAAGGATATCGATAGATGTGAGCGAAATGGGCAAACAGCGTGGGCATGATGCGCTCGACCCGTCGATCGTCGAACTGCCGGGAAGGCAGCAGGAGGAAAATTGTCCATAACCATGACAACGCCCGAATTGCAATTTCAAGGCTGGAGTGCCAGTTGATGCCGATGCCTTCCGGGTTTTGTTCTATCCAGCTTTCCAATTGCGCGATTGCTTCGCCGGAATACCGTTCGTCTCCGGTATAAAAATACGCGCGTCCCAGCGCAATCAAATGACGGTGCCGGTTGATTTCGTGAACCACCTTGGGATCTCCGGCGCCACACTGGCGAACGAGATCGTAATCAGCCCAATACTTCGATGGCCAGCGGTCACCGGTAACGGGGTTCGCTGTCCAGTCGATGCGAGACGGCAGAAGAATTTCTCCGTGACCCAATACTTGTATTCGATGGCCGCACACTCTGTCGGCCTGAGCAACGGCGTCGGAAATCCACTCCGGAAAGTTTGCATGGACAAGACCGAGGATGTCTTGACGCACGACGGGTACGAAAAACCGGCGGGACGGTTCTGCGGTGAGGTAATCGCGCGTCAGGTAACGCGCAGCAACTTTCGGCCGAGGATGCCGGTTCCGGCGGAAAAGGATCCGGGCGTGATCCAGCTGAACGCGGAATGCAGTCCGTCCTCGATACGCGATTTCGCGTGCGCTCATCGCGCGAATCTTGTGCATCATTGCTCCAATGCGCATTCCAACCTCTCAACAAGACTCCGGATATTGCCGGTTTCAAAAAGAACCGTACCTGCGGGCCGCTGTGCGCAATCACTTGCAATAACGGGGACCTTCAATGCCAGAGCTTCGCGGACTGAAATCGAATCTCCATCCGCGAAACTAGGACGGACGAAAACATCGGCCCTCGATATCAGGTAGAGGCATTCCGTGTGGGGAATATCTCCGACCATCCGAACAGCGTCACGGCGAACAGATTCATTCACGCCCATCACCACGCATCCGATATCTGAATAGCGCGGCCTCAGGTTCTCGAAGGCGGCGAGCAGGAGATCAATGCCGTATTCCGGTCCCGCCCCACCAGTTGCGACGAGAAGTGGGTGCCGAATCCGCAACCACTCGTCCAAAGCTCTCGTCGATAAGACGGGTTCATCGCGCGCGAGGGCCGAAGAATCCGTGATGGTAACGGCTCCCGCATAGGCCACGCGGAGGCGCTCGGCTGGAATGCCCAGAGACTCGATGACGGTTTGGATCCGAGTGTTCACGCAGGTGATCCGGCCATAGAGCCGGCATGTGACTCGCGCCAGTCGGCGGCGTGCCGCGGAGCCGGCAAGATATGCGGGACTCATTCCGGAATGGATCGTCAGGTATCCGGGCTTTCCGCCCGCGACTCCCGCCAGAGCGCAGACCAGAGCGACAATCCAGCTCTTCATGTTGTGCCCGTTCGTGTGAACATCGATAGTCCAGCCACTGAATGAGAATCGCGCAAGATTGACGATGAATCCGGCGGCAGTTCGGGATCGCATGTACTTTTTGCTTTGTGGTGCAGCTCTCTCCGTATTCAGCACTCGGCATGGGACTCCGGCCCTGTCGGCCCGATCCTTCAATCCGGCGACGTGAACGGACACACCGCCGTGAGGTGGAGGGTAGGGGCCCACGAGAAGAAGTTTCATGTCCAGCCCTCACGAAATTCCGGTTGCCGTATATTTCGCAGTAGCGAACTATAGAGGTGTTCGGTTTCGTGCAGAGCGCGATCGATGGAGAACCGGTGCTGGATTCGAAGAACTCCCACTTTGCCCATGCACTCCGCCAGACCCGGATCATCGAGCATCTGAAGTATGGCCCGCGCAAGTGCATTGGGATTTCGCGGAGGGACGAGTATTCCTGTCACTCCATCCTGGACGACTTCAGGATTCCCCCCGACATCCGTTGCGACAACCGGAACTCCGGCCGCCATGGATTCGATCAGTACATTGGAAAGGCCTTCGCTAAGAGACGGCAAAACGGAAATTGAGGCTTCTCTGAGCAGATTGCTGACATCGAGACGGAACCCGGTAAAAACCACGCTGCCATTCAATCCCATCATTTCCGTGAATTTCTCGAGAGTGCTCCGCTGAGCCCCGTCTCCAACAACCAGTAATCGAACTTTCGGATAACGTTCGAGCACCATGGGCAGCGCCTTCAAGAGATAAGGAATGCCCTTAAGTTCGTTAAGTCGCGAAACAGCAAGAAGCACGGGTACATCGTCGGGAATTCCGAATTCTCTTCGAATCGGGCTGTCGTGCTCCTGACGATTGAATGAATGTGTCGCGATCCCGTTTCGGATGACGGTGATTTTGCCTGCGTCGTATCCGTCGAGAACCAGCCGATCGCGCACGGCATCGGCATTGGCGAGCACGCAGGTCGCCATGCGGCAGACGGCTTTTTGAACCCGCCGTTTTGCGGGTGACAGTACTTCCCCGGTATCCCGAATTGACGCGATAACTACGGGAACACCGGCAAGCCGCGCTGCAGGCACCGCAAAGAAATTCGGATAGAAACCGTAGGAGTGAACGATGTGGATCTGACGTTCGCGGAGATAGCGGGCGAACCGCCACTGGGCCTGCCAGGTCGCCGGGCTATAAAGATTCCGAATTCTGAATTCTTCCAGCGGCACGCCGCGGGACTCGATGAATGGCAGAAAGCTGCCCGCCTGTTCAAAGCATCCGACATGCAGATCGAACCGGTTGAGATCAATCTGTTGAACAAGCTGCACGAACTGCCGTTCGGTTCCGCCGATATTGAAGTTTGTCAGGAACTTCAGCAACTTGATTCTATCTTCCGGCATATGCGTGTTGAGACCTCTCTGCAATCATGTCTTGCGACTGCGTTTCGTTGGCACTGGATCGAATCCCCATGACGCTTGCGGGTTGATCCAGTGGGTGTATGACTTCAAATCCTTCTTCTTCAAACCACGACATCACCTCGTTCGTTGTGTGTCTCCATTGATGTTTTGGTGCGAGCCACTCAAACGTCTCACGCAGGCGTTCGTTGCGGTTCTCATGTGCCGAGATCGGCAACAGAAGAACCGGCGCCAGCAGAAGCTTCAACAGTCTGTTTGTGTCCGCAACATGCTTGAGCCATCCGAGCGGTACTGCGGCCATGGACAGGTGATGAAGCAGCGGGTGAGGCATGCGTGTCGTGAAGAATCGAGTGCCGCTGCTTGCCCATCGCGAAACCCTGGCGGATTTCCGTGCGGTCCATGAGACTCGGAATTCCGGCTCAAATGGGTGGTCCACTGAGATTGAAATGCGTCCTTCCGGGTGAAGCAGTCTGGAGATCGCCTGAAATCCCATTTGCGTGTTCGGCGTGTGATTGAGAGCCCCGATGCTGTAAATGGCATCAAAGCATTCCGACCGCAGCGGCGGGTTCAACAGGTCTCCCTGGATGAGATCGATCTGGGGCTTGAACCGCGTTTCCCTGTAAGCGCGGTCGACGCTGCGGCTCAGGTCGATTCCGACAACGTGTGCGCCGAGACCTGCAGCGACTTCCATAAAGCGGCCCATGCCGCAGCCGGCATCAAGTATTGTTTTCCCCGCGATCGTCTGCCGGTCGAATCTCGTGACACGTTCAAACAGGGAACAGTTCTGCTCATAACCGGGTCCCGGATAACGCAGCCATTCGAACGTGAACACATCGCGTGTTGCGCCGTGCAATTCGCGGAAAAGCCGCATTCGAAGTTCGCTTTCGCGGCAGGTCATGCGTGGGACTCCGAATCCTTCCATGAAATCGGCAAACTCTTCGGCGCTGTCAGGCAGCATTCGCGGAATGCCGCCAACGATCGGATATGCGCGTCCGCAGACTTCACAGCGAAGCATGCCGCTTGCGATTTCCTGTGGCGAACTGTTCTTCTCAACTGTGAACGTCCGCAGGTCGAGCCGCGGGGCCCGGCACTCCGGACATGCCAGTAGATCCAATAGTCGATATTTCATAGATGCCTGTTCGTTCCTTTGTTCGAGCCGAAGCGCCATCGAGAAACATGCGGCACCACAGTTCGAACGAAATCAGAGTCCAGAGATGAAAATCGAGCTCGCGGCCTCGGGAATTCAGGTCCAGCAGCGATTCGACGTACGCGGTGTTGAAAATTCCTCTTTGTCGGCTTCGCGATGAAAGCAACGTATCGCGCGCAAATCCATCCAGTTTTCCTCGAAACCAACTGCTCAAAGGCACGCCGAATCCCTGTTTTGAGCGATCGAGAATGTCGTCTGTCAGGGTGCCGCGCATGACGGACTTGAAAAGGTATTTGGTCTGCCCGTCGCGTATCTGAAGATCCGGAGGAATGGATGCGGCGAATTCCACCAGCTTGTGGTCCAGGAGAGGCACGCGCGTCTCGATTGAATGAGCCATGCTCATTCGATCGACTTTCGTGAGTATGTCCAGTGGGAGGTACCGATGCAGATCGAGGTACTGCAACGTCGACAGCCAGTTGCTGGTCCGAGATTGAGCGAGATTCAAATCGCCCTGCGCAAGGGCGACAGGCGAGATTCGTTCTCTGGCCTCTGCTGTAAACAATTGCCGATACTGGCTTCCATGGAACAGCGTGGATGCGTCGAGGTAACGCTCGAGGCCCGACAAACTGAAGTGCGTGAGAAACCGTTTGCCGCGGGCCGCCTGCGGCATGGATTTGCCGATTGCTCCTGCAAACCTCCGTATGAACGCAGGGAGCCGGTCAAAGCGTCGTTCGCGTTTTTCGACGAGATATTTCTGATAGCCGCCGAACAGCTCGTCGCCTCCGTCGCCGGACAGCACGACCGTGACCAGCTGGGATGCGAGTTGGGACACCATGTAAGTGGGTATCGCCGAAGTGTCGCCGAACGGTTCGTCAAGATGCCAGACGAGCTTGTCGATAATGTCGAGCGCATCCGGCTCAAGTATCGCCTCATGGTGGTCGGTTCCGAATGCTTCCGCGACTTTGCGTGCGAACGGCAGCTCGTTATACCGCTCGTCGCGAAACCCGACCGAGAAAGTCTTGATTGGCTCTGTAGCAAGCCGGGCCATCCGCGCGACGATCGCGCTCGAGTCCACACCGCCACTCAGGAAAGCTCCAACCGGAACGTCGCTCACCATGTGCATTCGGACCGATTCTTCCAGCAGCGAGTCCAGTTCTTCGGTGAGAGCCGCTTCGGATTTTTCAGTGGAAGGAGCGAAGTTCAGAATCCAGTACGGTTCGCAGCGAATGCGCGGCGATTCTTTCGAGAGAATCAAGCGGTGTGCCGGGGGAAGTTTGTGAATGCCCCGAATGATGCTGGACTCCTGAGGCGTCGTCAGAAAATTAAAAAGGTGGCCAACCGACCGCCATTCGATTTCGCGAGGAATCGAGTCGAGTTCAAGCAACGCCTTCAGTTCTGAAGCAAAATAAAGCCGTCCGTCGAATACTCCGTAATAGAGAGGCTTGATTCCCATCCGATCGCGCGCCAACAAAGCTCTCTTTTGCCTGTCGTCCCACAGGGCAAACGCGAACATGCCCCTGAGAAAATTGACGCAGCGGTCGCCGTACTCTTCGTAAAGATGAACGATAGTCTCGGTATCTGTGGCCGTACGGAAGCGGTGTCCGAGGTTCGTCAGACGCTGGCGGAGTTCACGATAGTTGTAGATTTCACCATTGAAGACGGTCCAGATTGTTCCGTCTTCATTGACAGCGGGTTGACGTCCGGTTTCGAGGTCGATGATCCGGAGACGCCGCATCCCGAAGCCCACCCCGGGCGCCAGATAGAAACCATCCTCATCGGGTCCGCGATGGATCATTGTCGAACACATCGCCTCGACTTCAACCCGGTGGACCGGCTCGTCATTCAGACTGATGATTCCGGCAATTCCGCACATGGTTTCATCACCCTAACCTTCCACAGCCACCGCCCCAGCAGCATCGCAGACCAGGACGCCGAATAAATGAATGCTGAAGTAAAAAGACCCGCAATCGGTGAAACATGGAAATGATTTCGCGCCAGAACAGTTGTCAACATCGAGATCAATGCAGACGACGTCGCGAATGCGGCCAGCTTCCAGCTGATGACATGTCGGAAGTCCACTTTCGCCAGCTTTGCAATCCGAAATAACGCCATGAGTTTTGCCAATGCGGCCGCGCCGATGGTAATCAATACGGGCCCAACCAATCCGAAGCGGGTGAGCGCAAAGCCAATGCCAAAAACGACAAACAGGAATCGAATAATGTTCAATTTGAGGATCGTGCGGGTATCGGCATAGACGCGTAAGGCGGCATCCGTTGGGAATGCCTGAAGTGCCGTAACCAGAGCCCATAACATGAAGATCGGGACACTTGCGGTATAAGCCTTGGTAAAGAGAAGAACAATCAGATCCCGTCCGCAAACAATCAGGATTCCTGTCAGCGGCACGAGAATAAGAATCAGCTTTCGGACCGTCTCGTCCCAGACCTCAAACGCGTTTTGAGGATGTTGCTCGCGCAGCTCCTCCGCCATCCGAACCATCATGACATTTGATGCGGGACCCGCCAGGAATTCGGATGCGGGAATCTGCAGACATCCAACCGAATAAATCGCAAACGTCGCGACGTCGAAATGATACGACACCGCGTATTGATGAAAGTTCATCTGCAGCGTGTCGATAAGAATTGCGAGTTCGAATGGCAGCACGTAGGCGAGCTGGCCTCGAAACAGGTTTCGATCGGGCCGCAACTCCCCTGGATACTCTCGGGACAAAAACACTCCGATTGCCATGACACGAATCAATCCAAAGGCAATAGCCCCGATCAACAGCCACTGAAGTTTTCCGGAAATAACGACAGGAATCAGAAACATCGCCGCCCGAACTGCTTCTGAGATTGCAAAGGAACACGCCGCAAGCAGGAAACGTTCTTTCGCCACCATCGTGATCTCCAGCGAGACCGCGACAAGCGACAATGCAAGGTAGACTCCTAGCGCCGGAAGAAATGCGGCCACGGATGGATTTCCCATCAACCGGGCAATGAGTCCGGCGCCTGCGGTCAGGCCTGCGGCGCAGAGGATCCCCGCCGCTCCCAGGGTCAGAAGGGCATTTACCGTCAGCCGTCCACCGCTGTGCGGATTGTGCGGCAAAAAGTAGAACAGGCTTTCTGCCATGCCGAATTGTGCAAGAACAAATAACGTGGAATAGACCAGAAACACCTGTTTGTATGTGCCGAAGCTGGCCTGATCAAATATGCGGACCAGTATTACCGGGATCAGGAACGTTGCTGCAAAGGCAACGCACCGTCCCGACATCAAGACGAGTGTGGGTCTAAGAATAGAGCGCATTCGCTTGACCAGTCCTTTCCGAAGGCTGAGTCCTTTCCGAAAGCAATGTTGCCGCTGAGACGAGGCCGATGATGATGTACGGAAACCAGCTGGTGACGTAACCTCCGGAGAATCCGCACACCACATATCCAGCCAGCGAACCTTCCAGCGCAACGCCGTATCCGGAATATCGATTGAAACGTGAAGAGTGTGATGAGAGCCGTCGCGCATGGAGGAATGCCGCTGTAATCAGCAGGGCAAATAGTATGAATCCTGCCAGGCCGGTCTCTCCAAGGGACTCGACAATTGTGTTGTGTGTTACAAGCGCTCCCTTGAAATCGATGTCAATCGGGGCATAGAGAGGCCATGCAACAATTGAGCATCCGATTCCGACTCCAAGCAGAGGATGATCTGCAAACATCTTCAGTCCCGTCCGGATTGTTTCCATTCGCTGATGGACGGTGAAGTCATTGCCCAAATCGTTGAAGCCGGCACTGCGAGTCCAGAAGAACGTCGCGAAGAGCACTCCGGCCAGCAGGGCAGCCGCCACGAGAATCCGCGTCGATGCACCGCGTTGCCGCAGTCCGAAGAGCAGGAGGACTGCAAACAGTCCCATGAGGCCTCCGCGAGATCGCGTGACAAATACTGCCGCAATGAAAATCGCGAGAACCATCCATACCAGCGGCCGGAAGAGCCAGCGCACGTTCCGGCTGAGAAACAATGCAAGAGGAATAAGAATAACCAGGCTGTAGGCGGCGTCATTCGGATTGGCGAACGTGCCGATCCACGCAGCGCGGTCTCCCTCGATGAAGTGTCCGTTGGCATAGTTTCGAAGCGTTCCCAGGGCCGGAACGACGCCGGCAGCGACCAGGGTCGCAGTAGTCATCCACAGGCGGCGTTCGCTATCGACACAATTCACAATGAGGAAATAAATGATTGCGATCTTCAGGAAATCCAACGTGGTTTCAAACGCGAGGTACGGCCAGAACGCCTCAAGGCACGAGAGTGCAAAGGCAGTAGTCAAACCAATCAGCAGGTAACTCTCCGGCCAGACGAAGCGGATTCCTTTTCTCGACATGGTATTCTGCATTACCAGAATCGCCGCCGCGCTCATTCCCGCCAGCTGCGCTGGCCGCACCGATTCCAGCGACGGCACCAGCAGCGCAGGGTTTGCGTAGAGCATCAGCAGGAATGCCAGCAACAGAAAGAAAGCCATCAACTCTTGGACCCGTCCCGTATCGAGACCGGGTCCACTCCTGTAATTTCATTGAAAGTTGTGACGTTTGAGCCAGTCCCGTTGTGGTCCTGCAAGCAACCATTGAGACTGTCGAACATCCAGTGAACCTGGCAATTCATCAGGGCCGAAGAGAAACGGCCGAGAGAATCCATGCACGAGTTTTCCCAAAGCAGCTTTCGGGGAATCGTCAGGTGGGGGTACTCGTGAAACTGGTGACGGCATGTTGTGTATGCAAACTGAAACCCCGAGTCTGCGACGGCCCGTACGGTTCGGGAATTGAATCTTCCATCCGGATATGCAAAGTGCTTCACGGAAATACCAAGCCGGGACTCGAGCTCCTGCCTGGATCCATCGATTTCTTCACGTATTCGCCTCCCGCTCTCGGTTGTGAGCAACGCGTGTGATTTCGTATGGGACCCAATGGTTATTCCATTTCTGTTCATCTCGGCGAGCATTTCCCAATTCATTGGCTGTACTTCTTCAAGAAGACCGGGCTCGATGCGGAATTCCGCTTCCAATGAATCGACAAGCCGCTGAATTTCGGATTGTCGAAGTGTGTCGAACAGAGCCCGCATCGTCAAAAACGCATCGGGAACACTCTGGGTGATCAGGCCTGGATTGCTGGGCGTGATATCCAGCCGGACCAACAGCTCGGCCAACATGACAGCAGGCACTGCCCACTGATCGATTGCACGCGCAAGCACCAGATAAAGCCGATCGTGGAGAGGCGCCCCCGGTGTGCCCACAATATCGGTCACAACGAAGACGGTCGCGGGAATGCCTTTGCGAATGAGAATGGGAAACGCATTCAGGTAGACGTCCTGGTATCCATCATCGAACGTAATCGCAGCCAATGGCTTGGCGCTCCTGGTCCCGTTCTTAAGATGATGCCCAAGTTCGTCAAGCGAAACGATGTTGTGCCGCCTCCCAATCCAGTCCAGATGTTTTTCCAGCATGGCGCAACTCGTTTGCATCGCACGGATGCCTTGACGCCAGTCTGTTCGGCATTGCTTTACCACCTGGTGGTAGCCCACCACCAGCGGAGGAGTGTGGCGTTTGCGTATTACTCCCACGAGTTTTTCCGTTCCTGTCGCATCTAATGCAAGCGCGAATGCTGTTTTTACAAAGGCACGAAACATACGTTCCTTTCAGATGCGAGTCATCCATGACGGATACGCGCAGGTTTCACCAGGTCCTTGGAATCACGTAGCGTGCCATTCTCCTGGTCGCCCGTACGGCTCGATTGGCATGCAGTGCAATTGAACCGGAGAATGAATGCGGATAGACGTCAAGACACCATAATTTGCGTGTGGTTCTGGCCCACCGGAATTTGTATTCTTCGCTTCCATGCAGGAAGTCGTACTCTGCCGCTTTTTCCCCGATTGCGTGCCGGATGGACATTGCGAGCGCCACCAGACCCACACTCCATTCTCTGCAGCCGGGGTCGAATCCCGATTGATAGAAATAGAACGTTCCATTCACGAGGAATCCATAAACTGCCGCGACCGGATTGCCATCCACCCGCAGCACGAACAGCCGAAGCCATCCTCGTTCGAATGCAAGGCGGCTGAACTCTTCATGAAACGAAATCAACTCTGCCGTGTGCAGTCCATCGGATCCTCCACGGTCCCGCCAACACTTGTTGTGAAGGTCAAAGAGTATTCGCAGGTTCCTGCAGCGGTCCGCTTCGGTTTCGGCTAGCTCGAAGGTGGCGCCTCTTTCTTCGAGCTTTCGGATCCGCCTTCGCACGTTTTCCCGATGGCTTTGTCCCAACGAGGAAACAAACGTTTCCCACGAGACCCCATCAAACCGCAGAAAAGGACACACTCCAGACTCGCGCTTCATGATGCGGCTGCCGTTCTTTTCCATTCCGGCCGCAACCTGGTGGATGGTGGAGTTGTCTGGAAGGTGCGTGAATCGCATCACGAGCCCGGTTTGTTCCAGGTATCGCGCGATTGCCGTGTGAACCGATGAATCCCGGCCGTTGCGAATGATCAGATCCAGATAGTCGGAGCCGACGCTGCCTGTTCCCAGAAACTCGATTCGACCGGAGACGGCGCACAACGGCAATATGGCGACAAGGTCTCTTCCATCGCGCACTTCAATGACGTTGAGCCGCCGATTGTTTCGGAAATGACGCCACCAGACACTCATCCATTCCCAGGACAGAAACAGCCCGTTCGATGCGCTCTCCGCAAGCAATCCATCCCACGCGTTCTTCATTTCATTCAGAGTGTCGTTTTCGTCGATAATCCGGAATTCAAACCGAGGCCTCATTCTTAGTTACCAGTTCGCTCAATTCGTTCTTGTGAAAACACACGGATGCCGGGAGCGTTCGGCAAGGTGCGGCAGGCAATGGTGCTGTATGAGTTCGTCGTGGAAATCAAAGCGCTCCTCGAGGGCTGTTGCGGTATTCGTTCCAGATGTCACGCGAGCCTTTCATGAAGTGATAGAAGCCGAGCACGGCTGCCCAGTTCATCAATACAAACGTATATGGAATCGACAGTAATTGCGTCATAGATGGCTCGCCAGTTTGTGTTTTCCGGCAGAATGAGGAATCGTGGTCGAGCGGCCGGACCAGGCGAAATACCCGGCAACTGCCAGCCCATACCAGATCAACTGAAGGACGAGGAATACGAAATACGGTCCATGGCGGAGAAAGAGATTTGAAATAAGAAGTCCGGTCAGTGCGTAAGGACACAGCAGCCGCGCCACTTTGTGCGAGATGAACTGGAGGAAGATCGGGTTTCTTCCAGGAGACAAGAGTTCGGGCATGTATGAAAGCAGCTGGAAGTTTCCCGTCAGAGTGCGAACCTTTCTTCGAAACTCGCTTTTCGGATCTTCCGAAACTCGATCGAAAGCCTGAGCGGCGGGATCCATGACAACGCGTTTGCCGGAAAGGACGATGCTCATTGGAAGTACGACGTCGTCCAAAATGGTGTCTTCCGGTAACTCCCGGAAACACTCCCGCCGGATTGCGTAGATGGCGCCGGTTGCACCGGCAACCGAATGGATGCGGCTTTCAGACATACGGATAAACTTTTCGTACTTCCAATACAGGCCGATGCCGCTCCCTCCGTCTTTGACCAGTATCAGTTCACCGGAAACTGCG
>Ga0209488_10000562_pt1 | contig 31508 bp, 28 predicted proteins | sample Rivendell_Oct201_8_FD_188349 | JGI IMG/M metagenome (GOLD analysis project Ga0209488, IMG submission 188349) | Vadose zone soil microbial communities from the Eel River Critical Zone Observatory, Northern California, USA -... | ecosystem: Environmental > Terrestrial > Soil > Vadose zone >...
GAAGTCGCAACCCTCGTTCATCAGCCCCAGCATGTCGTCGATCGCGAGGACCGGACCGACCTCGTCGGCTGCGAAGATCAGGATGTACGCGCCTCTCGCTTCTTCGACGCCGGTGATGAGCGCGTTCAGCACGCCCCGGCCCTTCGTGTTGCGCACGGCGCGCAGGTTCGGGTACATCGGAGAAAAGGCGCGGACCACCGGCTCGCTGTCGTCGTCTTCGTTGTCGTAGATGATCAGCACCTCGTGCGGCGTCTCGAGTACCGCGCGAAGGATCTTCAGCATGATCGGCAGGTTGATGCCTTCGTTGCGCACCGGCATCACGATGCTCAGCACCGGCGCCGCGCCGGTCGTGTCTATCACGCGTAGAACTCGCGGATGGCCGCGCACACCGCGGCGACGTCGGCGTCGGTCAGCGACATCGCCGACGGCAGCCACAGGGCCTTCGGCATCAGCCGTGTGCTGTTCGGGAACGCCGCGTCGGCCTGCCGATACGACGCCTGCGTGTGAATCGGAAACCAGAACGGACGGCAGTGCATGTTGCGCGAACGCAGGTGCTCCACGAGCGCGTCGCGGCGTTCGGCCACCGCGTCGATCCACTGCGGCGACTCTCCGCCGTCCAGGTCGAAGCCAGGCAGCGTGATGCCGGCGACGCCGCGCAGCCCGTCGCAATAGAGCCGGAAGAGCTGTCTCAACCGCGCGGCCCGTGGCTCGAGGGCGTCCGCCTGCGCCAGTCCGATGGCGGACTGAAGATTCGTCAGCTTGAAGTTGAAGCCCAGCGCCGGATGCTCGTCGTTGCCGCCGGTGCCCCGCACCGGACGCCCGTGATCCTTCAACGCGCGCATCCGTCCGGCGAGCGCCTCGTCGTCGGTCAGCACCATGCCGCCCTGGCCCGTGGTGATCGTCTTGTTGGGCGAAAACGAGAGGCAGCCGGCGAGCCCGAACGTCCCGAGAGCGCGTCCACGCGAGCGTGACATCAGGGCCTCGGCGGCGTCTTCCACCACCGCAAGCCCCCGGCGTTCGGCGATCGCCAGCATCGCGGGCATGTCCGCCGCCCGGCCGCTGACATGCACCGGGACGATGGCTTTCGTGCGTGGCGTGATCGCGCGCTCCGCCTGCACAGGATCGATGTTGAGCGTCCGCGGATCGACGTCCACGAGCACCGGCGTCGCGCCGGTCAGCCGCACGGCGTTGGCGGTGGCGATGAACGTCACGTCGGGCACAATCACCTCGTCGCCCGCGCCCACGCCGGCGCCAGACAGCGCCAGAAAGATCGCCGTCGTCCCGCTCGTCGATGCGACGGCATGGCGCGAACCGAAGAGCCCGGCCATCCGCCGCTCGAATGCCGTCGTGACATCGCCTTCGTTCAGGTAATTGCTGCGGAGCACACCCAGCACGGCGTCGTCTTCAGCGCCCGTCAGAGCGGGCTCCCACCACGGGATGCGCTTCAGCGCCACTCACCCGCCTCGCGACGGAACACGAAGAACTGAATCGGTCCGAAGGCGCGGCACCCGTCGATCCTGACCCGGCTGCCCATCAACTCGTGGAGCATGCGCGCGGCCTTGTCTGTCTTCTCGAAAATCGGATCCTTCTTCGCGTTGATGCCGTAGCCTTCAAACGACGCGAACAGCTGCGAGTACACGCGCGTGAGGAGGTAATACAGGCCGAAGTCCTCGAAGTGCACCAGCTGGAAGCCGCCGCGCGAGAACGCCATGAGCTCGTCGTAGTCGAAGAAGCGGTTGTGCCAGTGCTGCGGGACCGGCGGAATGCCCACGCTGTGACGCACGTCGTTCATCGCCTTGAACGCGTCGTTCGTGTTCTCGATCAGGATCGCGCGCCCTCCGGGTTTGAGCATGCGGTGCAGGTTGCGGAGCCCCTGCTGCTGATCCTCCCAGGACGCGAGGTTGATCAGCATCCGCTGCGACACGATCACATCGAACTCGCCCTGTTGAATCGACGGCTGCAGGATGTCGAACTCGCGGAACGTGACGTTGGCCGCGCCGGCGGCCGCGGCCGTCTTCGCCGCCTGGCTCCGCATGTGCGAGGACAGCTCGAGTCCCACGCACTGGCGGACCTTCTTCGCGTAGCGGACGGTCGCGTCGCCGTTGCCGCTGCCGACATCGGCCATCGTGTCGGTCGGCTCGAGATACCGCAGCACGGCGGCGATCTCGATCTCGTGCAGGTTCTTGTCGATGATCGAAACCGTGGTCGGCTGTTCCCAGTACTCGTGGATCTTCTCGCGAATGTCCTGGCTCATGAATGGGCTCGCTGAGGGATGACGGACCACAGATCGATGACTTCAACGGTTGAAGGCACTGTCAGCGTCCGGTAGGCCGAGTGCGGCACGCCGACGATCACGATGTCGACGGAGGCAACGAGGGCTTCCTTGCTGATGAATGTCGGATCCTTCGCGAACTCGTCGGAATACGACACGCGGGCGCCGTGGAAGCGCAGGAGCTTTCCGAGTTTGTACGACAGCGAATCACGGACGTCGTCGATGTCGGCCTTGAACGCCATGCCGAGAATCCCGACGCGCGTCTCGTCGAGTTTGCGACGGCGCCTCAGATCCTCGATGAGGAAATTCGGGAGCCCCTCGTTGACGGACACCGCCGCCTGCCCGAGTGGAAACGGGCTGCCGCCCATGGCGGCCAGCTGCATCGTGTCCTTCAGCAGGCACGGTCCCGCCGTGAAGCCCGGCGTGGGGAGCGTGGCGGCGCGGCCGTAGCCGGCGATCATCGCGTCGCGCACCCGGCCGAAGTCGACACCGTTGGACTCGGCCATCATGTAGAACTGGTTCGCCGCGGCGAATTGAATGTACCGCCAGGCATTCGAGAACAGCTTGACGAGCTCGGCCTCCGGCACGGCCAGGCGGATGATCTGGGGAGACACGCGCGCAAAGAGCGCGGCCGCCCGCTCCTCGGCCTCGGCCGAACATCCGGCGACGATCTGCGGCAGCTCACCCAGTTCGCGGACGGCGTAGCCCTGCACAATCCGCTCGGGACAGTACGCCACCGGCCACTTGCCGCCCGATTCCTCCAGCGTCCGCAACACGTGCCCGCACGTGCCCGGGAACACCGTGCTCCGGATGACGATCAGCTGCCCGGGCGTCAGGTGGACGCGCAGCTGCCGAACGAGATCGAGCAACGCCCGCAGCTTCGGGTTGAGGTACTCGTCGATCGGCGTGCCGATGGCGATGACGACGGCCGCCGCCCGGCCGAGGTCTTCGGGACTGGAGGAGAGCGTGAGCGTCCCGTTCGCCAGCGCCGCCTTCAGGAGCGGCTCCGCGCCGTACTCGATGAACGGCATGACGCCGGAGCGGATGACGTCGAGCGCACCGGCGTTGACGTCGTACGCGACGACGCGCAGTCCTTTGTCGGCCAGCACGATGGCCAGCGGAAGGCCGACGTGTCCGGCGCCGCCGACAATGGCGACGTCGTACTGAACAGCAGGAGTGGCTGCGCTCATTTCTCAGATTTCACGGTGGGCAGGCGCACCGATCCACGGTGTACCGTCATCAGCAATGCCGCGACGTGGAGGGCGTGATCGAAACGCGCCTCGTCAAGTGCCGACGACATCTGGCCGGCCGTCAGCGTCACGACCTCCAGGCCCGTCTCTGGAAGAGCCGCGGGATCGCGAACCACGTCAGGCGCGAAGAACACCCACATGCGGTTGCCGAGGCGGCCGGTGTCGGTCTTCATGCACCCGACAAGCGATATCCGATCGGCGACAAAGCCCGTCTCTTCGTGGAGCTCGCGGATCGCGGTCTGCTCCGCCGTCCCGCCGCTATCGATGAGGCCGGCCGGCAGCTCGAGGGTCACGGTCTCGACCGCGGGCCTGAACTGGCGCACGAGCACGAATTCGCCGGCCGGCGTCGTTGCCACGACGGACACGTAGTCGGGCAGCGCGAGCGAATAGTACGGATCGCCGTCCAGGCCAGCCACGTGCTTCCCGACCAGCGTGAAGTAGGGCGTCGTGAAGACGTCTTCGCGCCGGACGATCTCAAGCGCTTTCATCGTGCCTTACTCATGGAATGCAGCCGCGCCGCGACAGGCTCGGCGCGCGTCTGGCGGATACGGTCCGACAGCTCAATCGACGGCCGGCTGTCGGCGATGCCGAAGCCGCGGCCCGCGAGCACCTCTTCGTACACCCGCGTGTGGAGGTCGCCAAAGCCTTCGCTGAACTCGACGTCCTGGCCATCGACGGTGATCGACCGGAACGTCGTCTTCACGCCAGGCTCCGGAGTAAACGGCAGGTCGCTGCTCTCGGCCGACAGGAACCATTTGACGCGAGCGCGCTCGAGTTCGAGGTATCCGCTGAGCCGCCGCGACTCACGGGCGTGCACTTCGCACCTGGTGACGCCGCCGAACAGCCAGAGGAGCAGATCGAAAAAGTGGATGCCGATGTTCGTGACGAGGCCGCCCGAGCGTTCCTCGGATCCCTTCCACGAGACGTCATACCAGCTGCCGCGGGCAGTGACGTATGTCAGCGTGACATCGTGCAGGTCTTTAGGCCGTGCCGACGCCAGCGCCTTGTGAAGCGCGATCAACTGCGGATGCAGCCGAAGCTGCAGGACCGTGCTCACGCGCTTGCCGCTCTGCTGTTCGATCTCCTGCAGGCCGTCGAGGTTCCAGGGGTTGATGACGAGCGGCTTCTCACACAGCACGTGCGCGCCAGACCGGAGCCCGAGGCGGATGTGCGAGTCGTGGAGATAGTTTGGCGAGCACACGGTGACGTAGTCGACGTGCCCGGCCGCCGGCCCGCGCCGCAGCTTCTCGAGATGCCGCTCGAAGCGCTCGGCCTCCTTGAAGAACTTCACGTCGAACGCGTACTTGTCGAGGATGCCCACCGCGTCATGCGGGTCGAGCGCGGCGACCAGCCGGTGGCCCGTGTCCTTGACGGCTTTCAGGTGCCGCGGCGCGACGAAGCCGGCCACACCGGTCATGGCGAAATTCATGCTGCCCCCGCCTTTCGACCGACCACGCCGCGCAGCAACGCGACCAGCGTCGGCGCGTGCCCGGCGAGCGAGTACCGCTGCTCGATCGTCTTTCGACCCGCTTCAGCGAAGCGCTTTCGCAACTCCGGGTCAGCCAGCAGGCGGCCGATCTTCTCGTCCCATTCCGCATCGCTCGCCGCGAGGAACCCGTTCACGCCGTCCTGAATGATTTCTTTGTTGACGCCGACGGCCGACGCCACCACCGGGACGCCGCACGCCATGAACTGGATGGCTTTGAATCCGCACTTCCCCCTGGCCCATTCGTCATCGGTCAGCGGATAGACGCCGACGTCGCACGTGTTGAAGAGCTCGACGTCGCGTTCGAGCGACCACGGCTCGTTGATCGTGTTGACGCCAGGAAACTCGAGTGGCGCGCCGCTGCCGCTGACGCGGAGCTCGAACGCATGGCGCGAGGCCAGACGCGCAAGCGACGCGCCGAGCGACTTCATGTAGGCGGCGGTCGTCGGCGTTCCGATCCAGCCGATGACCGGCGGAGCGCCCGACGGCCGCGGCGAAGATCGCGGTGTCCACACGCTGGTGTCGACACACGTCGGCAGCACGGTCACCGCGGTGTTGTAGTGGCGGGCGTACGATGCCAGGTAGTCGTTGCCGGCCAGGACGGCCGTGCTGCGCCGGATGATCGACGACACTTTCTGCGGATACTTGAACGACTCCACAAATCGATTCGCCTCGCTGCTGTTCGGCAGAAACACCGCATCGTCGAAGTCGTAGACGATCGGGCCGGTGCGCGAGAGCAGCGCTTCGAACCACGCCGGGCCGAATGGATACGCTTCGCGGTAGATGAAGAAGGCGTCGTAACGATGGCGCGACATCAGCAGCCGGAGACGCGCGACACTCTGGCGAATGAAGGCGACCAGTTTTTGCGCGAAATGCCCGGGGCGATAAACAAGGTCAAAGAACGCGGCGTCGAAGAACGGCTCCACCGTGACAGAGAAGCCGGCACGCTCGAGCGCCGGCACGTACTGCATGATGCGAAACCGGCAGCCCGCACCCTCCACAGGGATCGGCGAGAGCGCGAGCAGCCGGAGAGGCGTGGTCACGCGCGCCCTTCCTGACGACGAATCCGGCGATCGGCGGCGGCGCGCGACAGCGGCGCGGCGGCGGCCATCACGAGCAGTCCGGCGGCGACGAGCGCCGACGGCACGACCCAGACGAGCGGACCGATGGGAATCGGCGAGAGCCGATTGAGCGCGAGCGCGGTGGCGCCGGTCACCGCGATCATCCAGCCGGCGACCCGCCAGGCCGAGACCCGTGACGAAGACGCGAGCACGACGACAAGCGCTGACGCCCGTGCGCGGAACCACGACGCCAGCCATGCCTGTCGAATCACGACGCTCGCGCGGTGCATCACGCCGCCGATGCGGCTCTCCCGCGCCAGCTGTTCCACGGCGCGATCGCACGCGTCGACGTCAGCAGGCGCCGTGAGCGCCGACAGCGCGCGCACCGCACAATCCCACCACCCGGTAAGAATCGAAGGCTCTTTTGGTGCCGTCATCAGCGAACGACTGCCGGAACAACCTCGGAGATCTGAAACGAGACCCAGCCGTCCACGCCCGCGAGCGGCAGAATCGATCCGGGAGCCACGTCAGACTGCTGCACCGGCCCGGAAATCGCACATCGCACGGAACCATCCGCATTCGAGACGGTGAAACATTTCACTAGAAGGTCACCCGGCAGGTCGGTCTGTCCCGGAATCGGCAGGGTCAGACTCTGGGCGCCGGCCCGCAGCTGCATCTCGCTCGCCTTCGGCGTGCCGACGCTGACGACGACAGCCGACGGAGTGCCCGTGGGCGGAAACTGCACGCCGGCTTTGATCGCGTGAATGCGCTGAGCGCTCAGGCCTCTGAACGTGCCGCGCACGTGCATTTCAAGCGTCGGCGTCGGCGCGAGCGGCAGGATCGTGAGGGCCTTGTTGAGGCGGCCCACCTGCTGCCTGTAGTCCCACAGAATGACGTCATAGCTGCCCGCGTCGAGGTCGGGCAGTTCCACGATGGCGTAGGTGGTGCTGCCGATCAGAAATGACTTGCCCTGGATGCCGTCGAACGTGACGCGCAGGAACGGCCGGAGATTCTGTCCGTTGATCGTCACCCGCAGGTTGTTGCCCTGGTTGACGGACGCCGGCGCCACGGAAATCAGCTTCGGCTCCGGCGTGCGGAACAGCAGATACGCGCCGAACGCGATCGGAAGGAGCCCGAGCACGATCACGGCGATCACCGCGTCGATCAGATTCACCTTGCCGCCGATGCGGCCGCGTTCATCCACTAAGGCCATACAGGTTCAGCTTTCGCAAAGGCGGACTCGCTGCCGCGCTGTCGCGCGCGGGCCAGGAGCTCGCACAGTCCCGTGACGCTCAACCACAGCAGAAACGGCAACGCCAGACTGCGATGCCGGACGAGCGTGCCCACATTGCCGCTCGTCAGGGCGACCGCGACGACAAGCGCGCCCGCCGTACCGGAGAGCAGCCCCGTGAGCATCGGGTCGCGCTGGAACGAACACACCAGCCCAATGGGCAGCAGCAGCACGAGGAGATACCAGATCACCTGCTCAGGAATGTCGACGAACGCGGCCGTCGATCGCACTTCCCACGGCCACGGCACGGTGACGTAGCGCTCGAACGCGCGCACGACGTACCTCGCCGAATCCACAAACTGCATATCGGAAATCTCGCTGCTGTCGCCATAGAAGCGCGGCTCGAGCAGCGTGTAGACCCACCCCGGCGTTTCGACGTGGCCCCAATGCTGGCGCGCCGCCTTCTGCAGCGTCATATACGCCGTCAGCCGGTTTTGCGGAACGCTCAACGCCGCGCCCGTGACAATGGGCAGCGCGACCATCAACGCGATCAGGATTCGCGGACGGGACACGACCCAGCCAATGAACAACCCCGAGAGAAGACCCACGCCCATCAGAATGCCGCCCTGCTCGCGAATCGTCTGCAGCGCGACCACAAGCGCGACGACACCGGCGAGCGCCGCAAGCTTCGTCGTCCAGCGGCGGCCGCGGACGAGGGCGAGCGTCCACGACAGGCTGCACGCCGCGAACAGCAGATACAGCGGTTCCTTGAGCGCCGAGATCGACCACGCGAACAGGCTCGGCAGAAACAGCAGCATCGCCAGTCCGCCGATGGCCGGCGCGCGGCCGAACGTCGGCCTGATGGCCCGATAGAACACGATCGCGCCAAGCAGATAGAGGGCGATGCCCAGTAGATGCGCGCCGTACGGCGACGGCCCGAAGATCACCTGAAGGAACGCCAGCACGTACAGATGACTCGTCCAGCCGGATTCGTCGAAGGCATAGATGAAGTCCGCCGTATGCGTGGGAATGCCGAGCGCGACGTTCCGCAGCCAGATCGACCGGCGCACATAAAACGCCTCGTCGCCAAAGAAAATACCGAACGGCGTCTGGGTGTGATCCGTGGCCACAAACAACCCTGCCACCGCCGCGACGCGCAGGAACACCGCAACGATCAGCAACCCGGTCACCCACCGCCGGTCGTCCGCATCGAGTCCCGATACGGCGTAGCGATGAATCACCCACATCGCTGCCGCGAACCATACCGTCGACGGCGACAGCGTGTACACAGCGCCCACGAGGACCGCCACCACCGTCGCGGTGATCCACGTCTTCATGCAACCAGTTCCGAAAACCACGAGTCGTACTGCCCCGCAATCGCCGGCAGCGCGAACCGGTACGACGCGTCCCTGGCCGCGGCGGCCATCGAAGCGCGGCGACGGTCGTCGGTGAGCACTGCTTCGAGCGCCTGCGCCACGGCCGCAGGCGTGTGCTCCGCCACGATGACGCCGTCCACGTTGTCGCGCACGATCTCCAGCGGTCCCGGCGAACTCGTGACGACGACGGGCACACCGCACGCCATCGCTTCGACGAGCACGTTGCCAAAGCCCTCATAGCGTGACGTCAGCGCGAAGACGTCGGCGCGCGCGATGTACTTCCACGGATTCCGTTGAAATCCGCAGAGCCGCACGACATCGGACAATCCGAGCGAGGCGATCTGCGCGCGCAACCGCGGCTCCTGATCGCCCTGGCCGAGGATGAACAGCCGCGCCGCCGGAAGACGGCGGCACAGGAGCGCCATCGCGTCGATGAGCAGCGGGAAGTTCTTGGCTTCAGCCAGCCGGCCGGCCGACACGATGGCGGGATGATTCCAGGCATGTTCGTCCGGGCCATCGAGCGGCTCGGCGACGGCTGTGGTCATGGCCGCGAAGTCGATCGGGTTGTGCACGACCTTGATGGCGCTGGCGCGCACACCGAAGTGCTCCGTCAAATCCTTCGACACACCTTCCGAGGTCGTCGCGATCGCGTCGGCAAGGCTGTAGCCGGCGCGCGCGACCGTGGCAAACAGCGTCCGGTGCGCCGGCGTCCTCCAGTGATAGTCGGCGTCGTTCAGAAAGGCGGACATCGGCGTGCCGAGGACGAACACGACGCGCGCGCCGACGCCGGCCAGCTTCGTGGCCGCGAGCACGGTGAAATAGCTGAGGAACGACACGACCAGATCCGGGCGCGTGTCTCGGATGAATCGCCGAAGCTCGAGCACACGGCCGATGCGCGACTCGCTCGATGACGACGACAGCCGTACGCCGGCCGGAAGGTCCGCGAGATACGGCCCCTCACGCTTGAACAGGTACATCGACCTGTCCCAGCGCGTGGCGTCGAGGCCCGAGAGCACCTGCACAGCCACGCGCTCGGCGCCGCCGCCGGCCAGAGACGGAAGCACGAAGCAGACCTTCTTCATGACGTCCGCCTTAAGGCGGACGCTACGTGAGCGGTAGCGTCCGGCTTTAGCCGGACGTGCAACTCCTGCGCAACAACCGCCATCATCTTCGCGGCCTGCGCTTCGAGCGTCCGGCCGCGCGCGGTCTCGTAGCCGTTGGCAATCAGCCGCTGCCGCAGCGGCTGGTCGTTCACGATACGGGCGACGGCATCAGCCACCGCGCTTCCGCTGTTCTCGTCGAGCAGCAGGCCGTTCACGTCGTGCGTAATGAGACTCGGGATGCCGCTGACCCGCGTCGTGACCACAGGCATGCCCGACGTCATCGACTCGAGCAGCACGCGCGGAATACCTTCACCCGGCAGCGTCGGCAGCACGAAGACGTCGTACTTCTGGTAGAGCGGCAACAACTGATCGAGCGGCACGGGACCGGTGACGTTCACCCGCGACTCGACGTGGCGCCCGGCCGCGTCCGCCGCAATCGCGCGCTTTTCCTCATCGCCAGGCCGGCCGATCGACGGCCCGACGATGTCCACCGTCGCGTCGATGCCAGAAGCCACGAGCGCGTCAATCGCGGCCGGCAGCACGCGCAGGCCCTTGCGTGGATCGATGCGGCTGACCGTGAGGATCCTCACGGGCCTGCCAAGACACGTGTCCGTTCGCGTCGCAATATCCCCCGCGCTAATCGTCGTCGTCGTTGTCTGCACGACCGCCCGGCTCGGGCGCGAATGCTTCTCGGTCAGCGCGCCGCCGTTGGCAAACGCCAGCGCGTGATCGGCCATCCACTGCATGCCACGCTCTTCGAATTCCGTGTAGGCGCGCCACACGATCTTCTTCACGCCCCTGTAGGGCATCGACGGCAGCAGCGCCCGCAGGTCACCGACGATCAGGATGAAGGCCGGCTTGCCAAACATCCGCGCGAACGCGAACGCGAACGGCGCCGCCGGCGTCGGGACGCGACAGTGCAGGACGTCGAGTCCGCGCACCCAGGTCATCAACTTCGGAAGCACGATCGGCAGCTTCGGATAGAACTGAGCCGGGCCCAGAAACGACGGCATCGGCGCGAGCGTGACGTTGCCCGCCCGAATGGCCGTGCCGGCGCCGGACGGCCGGTCGATGGACGGCGCGCAGAGCGAAATCTCGTCGAAGTACGGCGCCAGGGAATCGACGTAGCGCGCGAACGAGCCCTCGAGCTCGCGCAGCGTCCCATCGGCAGCGCGCCAGAACGGCATGTGATATACGATGCCGAGTTTCAATTCGAATACACCGCCGTAGCGTCCGGCTTCAGCCGGACGAGCTGATCGTACAGACCGACGACCGAATCGACGTAGCCGTCCACGCCGAAACGCGGCAGGACGAAGTCGCGCGCGGCTGTCGCGACGCGCTCGGTCCGCGTGCGGTCCCTGAATACATCGACGAGCGCGGTGGCCAGCGCCAGGGAATTGCCTGACGGCACCAGCCAGCCGGTCTCGCCATCGACGACGATTTCTGGAATGCCGGCCACCTCGGTCGCGACGATGGGCTTTGCGGCGCCCATCGCGAGAATCATCGACAGCGGCAGGCCTTCCCAGAGCGACGGCATCGCGAAGACGTCCATCGCCGCGAGCAGGTCGCCGAGGTCGCGACGCGCGCCGAGGAAGTGGACGCGTGATTCGAGCCCGAGGTCGCGTACCTCCGCCTTCAACGCCTCTCGCAGGTCGCCGTCGCCGACGACGATCAACTGCAGGTCTTTCAACGCCGGCGTCGTCATGGCCTGAAACAGAAAGCGGTGGCCCTTCTGCTCGGTCAAACGCGCAATGACACCCGCCACCTTCGCATTCGGTTGAAGCCCGAGCGACGCACGCATGGCCTCGCGCGACATCGTGGGCCTGATGGCCTTCCAGTCCACGGCGTTGTAGACCACGTCGATCTTGGCGGGGTCGGCGTGCACCTGATCCACGTAGAAATCTCTGACGGAGTTGGCCGATACGATGACGCGATCGGTTTTCGACATCAGCATCCGCTCGGCCAGGATGTGATGGCGTCGCTTACGCTCGTAGACGTTCACTTCGGTGCCGATCACGATCGGCACGTGCTCGAGAATCGCGGCCAGCCGTCCGTAAAGGCTCGCGGTCAGCAGAAACGTGTGCACGATGGCGGGCTGTGTCTGGCGCAGATAGCGGCGAATGCCGGCGACGTCCCACGGATGCCGCAGTCCCGGCGTCAGCCCCAGCACCGCGACAGGCGTACCGGTCCTCTGAATCTCCTCGCCGATGGGACCCGCCTGATTGATGCAGCAGACCACGGGCTCGAATCGCTCGGGCAAGTGCTGCACCAGGTTGAGCACCATCTCTTCAGCGCCACCGACGGCGAACGCATGGGCCATATAACAGACACGGACGCGGCCCGTCACTCGGGGCCCTGGGCTCGAGGCTCGGGGCTCGGGACTCGGGACTCGGAGGCTCATCATTGGGCGACGTGGGCTCGATAGAAGGCGACGGTCCGCCGCAGCCCTTCATCGAGCTGCACGGCGGGACGCCAGCCAAGGTCCGCGCGAATGCGGGAGATGTCGGCGACGAAGTCTCCGGTTTCAATCTGCTCGGCGAGCCGCGGCCAGGCGACGGGTTCGATCCGTCCGCTGCCGGCGGCCGCGATGATGGCCCGGGCCATGTCGGCGATCGAGGTCCCAACGCCCGTGCCGACGTTATAGATGTTCCCGGTTCCAGAGGTTCCAGAGGTTCCAAGGGTTCCAGCGGTTCCCAGAGCCAGGAGGGCCTGGATCACATCATCTATATATATGTAGTCGCGCCGCTGCCCGCCGTCCCCGTAAATGGGCAGGGCCTCGCCCGCAAGTGCCAGATGAATCAGCCGGTTGACGACGCCGTATGCCGTGCGCGCGCGGGGCTGGCCCGGACCGTACGGATTGGTGATGCGGGCGACCGCGAACGAGATCCCATACAGCCGTTCGTAGAGCCGCAGGTACTGCTCGGCGACGAGCTTGTGGACGCCGTGAAGACAGAGGGGATCGGTGTCGTGCGTCTCCGCAACGGGATCGGATCCCACCCGTCCGTACTCGAGCCGCGAGCCGGTAAAGACGATGCGCGCCTTCGGATTCTCGCGGCGGGCGGCTTCGACGAGCGTCAGCATTCCGCGCGCGTTGACGTCGAGATCATCCAGGGGCTCTTCCATGCTGCGCACGGCGCCCGACTGCCCCGCCAGATTGAAGATCACGTGCTGTCCGCGGACGGCCGATTCCATCTGCGCGCGATCGCGCACGTCGCCGTCGAGCACGCGGATGCCACGCGCTTCGAGGTCGACGGCGGCGTCGTGATGCTTCTGCCGCGACGGCGTGACGACGGTGACGCGCGCGCCGGCGTCCGCCAGCGCCGCCGACAGGCGTCCGCCGATGAACCCCAGGCCGCCGATGACGAGCACCGCGCGATCGCCGTAGCTCATCCTGTCCGTCCCGCCCGTCCTGCCCGTCCTGCCTCTCCTGCCTTCTGGGCTACGCAGAGGCAATGCAAATGCGCCTCGGACTCCAGCCGCGACATCGACTCGATCGAAAAACGCGACCCGAGGCGCTCGGCGATTAACGCCTCGTCCGCGTACTGGCCGCCGGCCGTGAGCCGGGCGCGAAGCCAGCGCCTCATCGGTCCCGGCGCAAACGGCAGCGCCGCGCGGCCGAACGCACGGCCGATGGTCTTCGGAATCGACGTGGAATCAGGATGCACCGTCGTGAACGCAAACCGCCCGCCGGGGCGCAGCCAGCTCGCGACGTTCTCCACGATCCGGTCGTCAAACGGCGTGTGCTCCGCGAGCACGCCAATCGAATAGACAAGATCGAAGCTGCCGGCGGGAAACTGGTGGGTCAGGACATCGCCTTCGATGAGCTGAATCGTCTGGGCCGTAATGTGATCGGCGCCGAGCGGGTTGGTCGCTTCCGCGAGCATGGGGCCCGACGCATCAAGACCGACGAGCGCGTTCACGTGTCTCAGCGCGACGAAATACCGGCCCGTGCCGCAGCCGAGGTCCAGCGCGTCGATGGACCCGCTAAGCCCTTGGGCTCCGCTCCGGGCAAACCGATCGCAGACCTCGCCCAGCCAGCCGCAGAAGGCGCGATACGCCTCGACCCGGCCGAGCTCCTCGTCGTGCTGCCGGTACTTGCGGGCGTATTCGGTCGCGTAGAGATTCGAGGCCTTGCGCCCCCACTCGGTCACAAACTGGCTCACGCGAACAGTTCCTCGGCGGCGACGAACCTTACGTCCCGGTCGCGGGCGGCGTAGTCGAGAAACCGCAGCAGCACGTTCTTCATCGCGGCGTCCACTTCCCAGTAGTGCGTCGCCAGACAGAAATCGCCGCCGGCGCTCCGCGCTTCGTCAAACGCCGTCTGCAGTTCTTCAACCGTCGTCCCGGGAATCAGGCTGTGGCAGCCGAACTCCGCGTGGTCGGTATAGCGAAGCACGTACGGATAGATCAACTGATCGGTCTTCGTTCTACCAGTAGCCCTCCGAAAGTGGCTGACGCGCAGCCAGTTCGCAGGCGTCATGTAATCCCACGGCCGCATCGACGGCCGGAACGACAGAAACGACCCGAGGATGTTGAGGCCGGCCGCGCCGACCGCCGCGAGCCCGCGTCTGGACATGGCGTTGTGCGGTGGGACAAAGACTGAGATCGTGGTTGACGGCGTCGCGCCGAGCGTGTCGCGCAGATAGCGCAGGCCGTCGGCGACGCGCCGTTCGGGATCGGGCGCCGCCTGAAACTCGAAGCCGTCGGGATAGTCCTCATGCGTGTAGCCGTGCAGCGCGATGGTCACCTTTCGGCGGCCGACGAGCGACCTGAGAAACCCGGTCAACGCCGAATTGCGCTCGAGCGCGAACGCCTCGCCGTCGCGCCAGTGCTCGCGCGGAATCCCCACGCGCTCATACCCGATCGCAAACGGCACGGTGGCAAGACACACGGGAACGCGGTCCCACACATCGTGATACACGCGCTCCAGGTCCGCCGGATCGGTGAAATAGCACGCGTCGTCGTCTCGAATCGCGACTTTCATGCAGCGCGCGCGGCCATCGCCCGCTCGTACGCCGCCAGCAGCTGCTCGGCGCTCGTCCGCCACGAAAACGTCGTCGACGCCCGCTGGCGATTGAACGCGCCCGCCGCGCTCCGCCTGCGCTCGTCGTCGAGAAGCGTGACGATCTCGGCGCCCATCGCGGCCGCATCGCCCTTCGGCACGAGCGATCCGCCTGCCGGCGCATCCAGCAGATCGGGCACGCCGCCGACATTCGTCGCGACAACCGGCGCGCCCGAGGCCATCGCTTCGAGAACCACGTTGGGAGAGTTGTCGAAGTCGGAGGACAGGACAAAGACGTTGGCCGCGCGATACCACGACGGCAGATCCCGCTGCGCGACGTAGCCGGCGAACCGAACGACGTCGTTGAGGCCGAGCGCGCCTGCGCGCTGCCTCAGCGCGCCCTCGAGCGGGCCGTCACCGGCCACGAGACCCCGAACATCGGGACGCACGCGATGAACAACCGCCATGGCGTCCACAAAGAGCGCGACGTTCTTGATCGGCACGAGCCGGCTGACGCACAACACGATCGGCGCCGCGCCGAGGCCGAGCGCGGCGCGGACGTTCGGGCCATCGGGCGAGAACGTGATCGAGTCCACGCCTTTCGTGATGTTCTCGACCGGCTGCCCGAGCATCGCCGGCAACCTGCGCGCGCCCCAGCCGTCAGACAACAGCACGTCCGCCTTCCTCAGATCCGCGGCGTAGCGCGAATGCGGCTGGCCGGGCAGGTTGATCGCCACCGGGACGTCGATCGTCTTCAGCCGCGCCGCCTGATGCAGGGCATGCGCATGAACGATGTCTGGCTTCCGGCGTGAGGACGAGGGAGACGCCGTGCTGGCGATGTGCTGCCACGCGAGCTTGCAGAACCACTCTTCGTCGGTGTGCAGCATGGCGACGCCGAGCCGCCCGAAGCCGCGGCGGCCCTGTGTTCTGTAGACGAGATCCCGCATGTAGGGCGACTTGATCACCGTCGTGTCGCGGCACACGAGATCGCCCACCCCGTATCGCATCTGGCCGAACAGCGGCCCGCCGGTGATGACCTCGACGTCCACGCCCATCGCCGTCAGTTCTCGGATCCACGCCATGTGCCGCGTCTCGCCGCCGCCCCGCATCATGCCGAGACAGCGCAGCATCATCGTCACCTTCACGCTGCGATCCTGATGAACGTACGAGCCACGGAGGCACAGAGGGACACAGAGAACGCACAGAGTTGCCTTTTGAAAAGACACTCTGTGAGGCCTCCGTGCTCCTCTGTGCCTCTGTGGCTCGTACGTGATCTCAAGCGCATTGCGGCTGATGCATCCGCGAATGGCCGTCGACATGCTGACGCGCCCACAGCTCGAGCGAGACGAGCGCCCAGATACGCTTGGCGTGGTCGCGCGATCCGTCTTCGTGCTGCCGCAGGAGCGCACGCACCTCATTGGTGTTCGTCCAGCCGCGCTGGGCCGAGTGCGGGTCGAGCAGGATGTCCCTGGCCCAGCCGATCATCTGCTCTTGAAACCACCGCCGCAGCGGGACGCCGAAGCCCCGCTTCGGACGTGTCAGCACCGCCTCAGGCACCCACGGGCGGATCGCGTCGCGGAAGAGACGCTTCGTCGTCCGCGCGTCGCCGTGCCGCGCCGACGACTGCGACGCCGCGAGCTCGATGACGCGATGATCGAGCAGCGGACACCGCGCCTCGAGCGAGTGCGCCATCGTCGCCCGATCGACTTTGACCATGATGTCGTCGGGCAGGTAGTGACGCTGATCCCACTGCTGCAGACGCGAGAGGAGCGTGCCGCGCGCATGCCGCACCTGATCGACGGCCTGCTGCTCGGGCAACGCCCCCGCCTGCCGGCGGACATCGCCGTGGACGACGGCTTCAAGCAGGTAATCGGGAAACACTGTCCTGCGCCAGACGAACCAGGCCTCCGGACCGTGCGACATGGTCGTCAGCCGGCCCTTGCCGCGGACGTGCACCGGCACCAGCTTCGCGCCGGCGCCGACGACCGACCGAAGGGTCGCAATCCCGGCCGGCGCGACACGCGCGAGCGCGTCGGCGTACGGGGTGTAGCCCGCGAACAGCTCGTCGCCGCCGTCTCCGCTGAGGCACACCGTGACGTGCTTGCGCGCGAGCTCCGCGACGTGAAACGTCGGAATGGCCGACGCGTCGGCAAACGGCTCGTCGTAGTGATACGCGAGCGTCTCGGCGACGCGGACGCAATCGGGCGTGACGATCTGCTCGTGATGCTCGGCGCCGAAGTACTCGGCGGTCGATCGCGCTTCGTTGATCTCGTCGTACGCCGGATCGCCGAATCCAATGGTGAACGTCTTGACCGGCCGCGACGACTGCTTCGCCATCAGCGCCAGCACCGCCGCCGAGTCCATGCCGCCGCTGAGAAACGCGCCAAGCGGCACGTCCGATCGCAGCCGGATGCGCACGGCCTCGGTCATCTCGGCGCGCAGGCGCTCGATGGCCTCGTCGCGCGACATCGTGTCGGACGCCGCCGCCTCGGGCCACGTCCAGTACGGCTCGATGCGCTCGACGCCGCTCTTCACGTCGATCGTCAGGGTCGTCCCCGGCGTGAGCCGGCGCATGCCCTCGAAGACCGCGCGGTCGCCGGCGACGTAGCCGAATGTGAAGAAGTCGAGCAGGGCCCCGGCATCGACGCCCGGCACGTCGTCGAGCGCCGCGAGAATCGCCTTCGTTTCCGATCCGAAGATGAGCGCGCCGTTGCGCGTCGTGTAGTACAGCGGCTTCTTGCCGACGCGGTCGCGCGCGAGGATCAGGCGTCCGTTGCTGGCGTCCCAGATCGCCACGGCGAACATGCCGCGCATCTTCCCGAAGGCGGCCACGCCTTCCGTCGCGTAGAGATGGGCAATCACTTCGGTGTCACACGTCGTCTGGAACGTCCGGCCCGCGCGCTCGAGCTCGGCTTTGAGCTCCACGTAGTTGTAGATCTCGCCGTTCTGCGCGACCGTGACGGCGCCGCCGTCAATCGAGATCGGCTGGTGCCCGCCAGAGACGTCGATGATGCTCAGACGGGCCGCACCGAGGGCCGCGGGGCCCGAGATGAACTCGCCCGTGTCGTCGGGACCGCGATGGCGCAGCGTCGCGACCATCCGCGACAACCGCGACGGATCGGGCCGCTCAGCGTTCAGCGAGAGGAATCCAGCGATTCCGCACATCGGAAGGTGGCTGCGTGAGTGATTGCGGCGCCGATTGCCGCAGGATGCCTGGCGGCAGCCGGCCGGACTGCCCCATCGAGTGTTCGTAGCGCGTGGCCGGCGCCGACGCGTTGAACGGGATGCCGAGCGCCGTGCGCACGTCACGCTCGACGTGGTCGCGCGCCTCGACCAGCTGCTGCGCGCTCATGGCATCCGTGAAGACATAGGCGTGGTACCCGCCGTTCGGATCGCCCTTGTAGTACTCGGCGATGCGCGTGAAGTCGACGTCGTACGCGTGCAGCCGGTCGCCGGTCTTCGCGTAGGTGTACGTCCAGACGTCCGGCAGCGAGTCGTGACGGATCGCCTCGTCGTAGTACGGCGTGCCCGGATACGTCGTGATGATCGAGAGGTCGAAGTCTGAAGGCTTCGTCTCGACGAGCCAGTCGCGCGTGGCCTGCACCGTCTCGGGCGACTCGCCGGGATGGCCGACCGACATGAGCGCCTTCACCTTGAGTCCCGCGTTCGCCGCAATCTCGAGGCAGCGCGTGTTGTCGTCTCGTGTCGCCTTCTTGTTGATGTTCGTCAGAATGCCGGGATGGCCGGACTCGAAGCCGATGAGCAGCCAGCGGAATCCGGCGGCGTACATCTCGCGCGCCTGCTCCTCGTTGAACAGCTCGGCCTTGGCGAACCCGCGAAGCCGCCACTCGACGCCGAGCCGCTCCTGCGCCTCGCGGATGCCGCGCATCAGCGACACCATCTCCTTGTTCACGTTCAGCTCGTCGTCGTAAAACATGAACCCGGTGATGCCGTAGCGCTGATGGATCCCGGTCATCTCCGCGATGATGTTGTCCGACGACCGCGTGCGCACGCGGCGCAGCATCGGCGAGGCCCGGCCGCCGCAGAACCCGCACTCGAAGGGGCAGCCGAGCTGCGCGATGAGGCTGAGCGCGCGGTGGCCGTCGATCGTGTAGCGATAGCTGTCGACGTCCACCAGATGCCGCGCAGGAAACGGCAGCTTCGTCAGCGCAGCGCTGGTCAGAAAGAGCGAGGACTTCGGCTCGTCGGCGTCGATGAGCGCCGGACAATCGCTTCTGGTCAACTCGAGCGCCGGGAAGATGGCCGTCTCCCCGTCGCCGGCGACAAGCACGTCAAACGCCTTGCGCAGCACGTCCATCGCCGCCGTCGCGCGGCCGCCCGTCAGGGCGCGCAGCTCGCGCTTGACGGCCGAGCTCACGAGCGTGACGTGCGGGCCGCCGAGAATCGTGATCGCAGCCGGCCTGGCCGACCTGATCGCGTCGGCCACTCTCACCGCCGCCGGCATCTGCGGCGTCGTCGCCGTGATGCCGTAGTGCATCGCGTGGGACGAGGACGCGTGCAGACGGACGACGTCTTCGTAGTTCTCGATGCCGGACAGATCGAGCAGCTCGACGGCGACGCCGTGCGCCTCGAGCACGGCGGCCACGCGCAGGATCCCCAGGCTCATGAAGACGCGCTCGTCGAGCAGAAATCCCGACGGCGCAATCACGAGACAGACAGGCGTCTTCATACGAACCGGTATTTCACCAGGTTCCAGATCACCAGACCCGTGTGGTACCACTTGATCTTCTTGCCCTCGCCGTACGAGCGGCCGTAGTACGAGATCGGCACTTCGTAGACGACGAGGTTGCGCTTCAGCAGAATTGCGAGGAACTCGGCGTCAAACTCGAACCCGTCGCTCTTCACGTCGAGACCCACCAGCTGCTCGCGCTTGAAGACCTTGTAGCAGGTGTAGATGTCGCTGAGCGTCGTGTTGTAGAGCACGCGGGCGATGAACGTAATGAGCCGGTTGCCGACGTAGTGCCAGTAGTAATACGCGCGCTGTGGTTTTGCGCCGCTCAGCCGGGAGCCCAGCACGAGATCGGCGTTGGCTTTCTCAATCGGCCCGAGCAGATCCGGATAGTCCGCCGGGTCGTACTCGAGATCGGCGTCCTGAATGATCAGCACGTCGCCGGTGGCCACAGCAAACCCCGCCTTGAGCGCCGCGCCCTTGCCACGATTCCGCTCCTGCAGCAGCAGGTGATCGATCTTCGCTGTCTCGCGCTTCAGCACTTCGCGCGTGCCATCGGTCGATCCGTCATCCACGACGATGAGCTCGATCGGGAGGCCCGTGGCCCTGACGCGATCGAGGATCTCGGTGATCGTCGACACTTCGTTGAACACTGGGACGATAACCGACAGATTCATGCGGACACCCGATCTGTCCGGCGGCCCTGAAAGGGCCGCCCCACATCAGCCCCAGGTGGGGCGACCCTTTCAGGGTCGCCGATGACATCCGCCAGTTCCTGGACGACGAACTGTGCGATCCGATCGCTCGACTTACCGTCCGTGAACTGCACCTGATCACTGACGACGCGGCGGCGGCCTTCGCGATCGAGCGATCGGTCGGCAAGATACCGGCCGACGTGCTCGACGAGCGCCTCGGGCGTGTCCGCGATCGGCGCGGCCCCCTGACGCGTGATGTTGGCGTAGTGCGTGAAGCGGTAGTACCGGCGGGCGGACTTGGCAAACTCGACCGGCGTCTCGCCGTCAAACGACACGTCCACGACAGGCGTATCGAAGATCGACGCCTCAATCGCAATCGTCGAGGCGACGGTGACGATGACGTCGCTCAGGCGCAGCGTGTCGGCGAGATGCTGCTGGTTGTCGGAGGTGATGTCGACCTCAAGGCCGTCGCCCGACTTCACCGTCTTCTTGAACGGCTTCTCCACGATCAGGTGCGGACGGCCTCGGAATTCGTCGTAGCGATCGAGATCGTCTCTGGGATGCAGCCGGACGAGCAACTGCGCGTCGCCCCACCGGCCGCTGTCGATCGCGTCCATCAACACGCGGACAACGCGAGGATAGTGATCGTACAGCGTCTTCCCCGTGGTCATCAGCGTGACGAGGCGGCGCGAAGGATCTGCGCCGATGCGGGCGAAGAACGCATCTCGCGAAATGACCGGACCGGGACGGAAATAGCGGTCCCAGTGCGGCGGACCACTGACCCGCACCTGATCGGGCGCGTAGCCGTGAAGCTGGACCGCCTGTTGCTTCATGATGTCGTTCCACACGACCAGGCGATCGGCGCGGCGCACGGGAATCAGTTTGTTGGTGAAGTTGTCCCAGCTCGGATCCACCACGATGGTTCGCACACGCCGCTGCACGGCCGTCCGCAGCAGCGGGATCTCTGAAAAGATCAGACCCGGGCTCGAGCCGACGAGCAGCACGGGGCGATAGCGGTCGAACAGTTGCCCGGCATGCGCATGGGTGATCGCCCGGTCGATGACGTCGTATCGCGTCGCGCGGTTGAGAATGGATGGCGCCACGACGCCGGTCAGCAGACGCTTGGTCCGGATCCAGCGGACCGAGTTCTTCGCCTTCGCTTCTTCGCGGCGGATCTTCACCGACTCGCTGACGCCCGAGTCGAGGTAGCCGGCCTGAATGAGCGCCATCAGCCGGCCTTCGAGCCCCACGGGCACGTGCGGCGGCAGGTCTTCAAACGTCACACGCGCACGCTTGAACTCCTGCACAAACGCGTCGTCCTTCACGAGCGGCGAGACCACGACCACTTCGACGTCCCGGCTGGCGTCGAGTACGCGATCGATGAGGCCGCCGCGCAGGATGTTGCCGGCGGACACGCCGCTCGGAATGGAAATGAAGAGGTTCACGCGACGTGCTCGAATTCGTAGGGCAGCGAGACGAGGCCGTCTTCTTCGTCGGCGAGCATCTCGACGCCCTTGCCGTGGCCGGTCACGGCAAACCGGGGTCCTGCCGTCACCTGATCGTACGACGCCAGCTGATTGCTGTCTGAAATCGAGAGCCTCAGCACGTACTGCCGCGGCCGCAGCGGAAGATTGCTGAACCGGCACTCGACCGCGCCATCGCCCGTCACGCGCGCAGGCGTGCCGGCGGCGTTCGACGTCGCCGTTGTCACGACGAGGCCTGAGTCGACGTCGATAATCGCGACCTGAAATACGGGGCGCTCGACAGGATGCTCGACGCGGTACCTCGCTCGCACGACCAGGTCGCCGCCGGTCGCAATCGTCGTTGCCGGACGGCCATTGACGTCCACCAGCTCGATCGCGCTGTAGCGGATCTCGCCGGTGCCGCCGCGATGGCTCTGCAGGTTGACCGACTGATTCGCGAGCGCTTCGATGTTGATCTCGTTCATGTAGCGCTCGGCGATTTCGCCCGCCGGGCCGTACGCGCGCACACGGCCCTCTTCCATCCACAGGATGTCCGAGCAGAGCCGGCGCACGTTCCACATGTCGTGCGAGATGAAGAGAACCGTCTTGCCTTCGCCGATCAGCCGGCGCAGCGCTTCGAGCGCCCGGCGCCGAAACGCCGCGTCGCCGACGGCCAGCACTTCGTCGACCAGGACAATGTCGGGACGGCTGTAGATGGCGACGGCAAAGCCCAGACGGGCATACAGGCCAGACGAGTAGCGCTTCATCGGCGTGTCGATCAGCCGCTCGACGTCCGCAAAGTTGACGATGGCGTCGAACTGCCTGTCGATCTCCGTCCTCGTGAGACCGAACAGGCCCGCACCGAGATAGACGTTCTCTCGGCCCGTCAGCTCCGGATGAAAGCCCGCGCCGAGCTCGATCAACGACACGACGTGTCCGCCGACCCGCACCGCTCCGCTTGTCGGCCACGTCACGCGCGAGATCAGCTTGAGCAGCGTCGTCTTGCCGGCCCCGTTCCTGCCGATGACGCCGAGACCCGCACCGATGGGAATGTCGAGCGACACGTCACGCAGCGCCCAGATGGTCGAGCTGATCTTTCCGCGCGAGGCCGTGTGGACCTCGTCGGTCTGCCCGCGCAGGTCCCTGACCTTCGACGCCACGAGGTCACCGAGCGTACGCGCCCGTCCAGTGCGGTATTTCTTCGTGACGTTGTCGAGTTGGATGGCGAGAGCCATCAGATGACGTCCGCGAAGTACTTGTCGATCCGCTTGAACAGCACGAACGCCGAGACGAACAGCACCACGGTGATCGCCGAAGAGATCAACACGACGTTCCAATTAGGGGCGCGGTTGAAGATGAGCGACGACCGGAAGCCTTCGACGATGGCCGTCAGCGGATTGAGGACGAAAAACCATCGCAGCCGCGGCGAGGTCTTCGAGAGCGGGTACGCGACCGGCGTGAGATACATCCACAACTGGAGCGCAATCTGCACGACGGGATTCACGTCGCGGTAGAACACGTTGAGCGCGGAGGTCGCCAGCGTAAAGCCGACCGTGAACAGAATCAGCAGCGCGAAAAACGCCGGCGCCATCAGCGCCCAGGGCCCCAGGCCGATGCGATAGTAGGCCATGAAGCCCGCGTAGAACGCGGCCGCGGCGAAGAAATCGATGAAGCGCGAGCACACTTGCGCCAGCGGCACGATTTCCCTGGGAAAGTACGTCTTGGTCACGATGTTGCGATATGTGATCAGGCTCAGGGTGCCGCTCGCCACCGAGTTGGAGAAAAAGAAGAACGGCACGAGCGCCGCATACGCGAAGACCGGATACGGCACGCCCTCGGACGGCATCCCCGCGACACGCGAGAACACGATCGTGAAGACGATCATGGCCGACAGCGGCTGCACAATCGCCCACGCGACGCCGAAGAACGACTGGCTGTAGCGTCCCTTTACTTCCCGCTTCGTCAGGTTCAGCAGCAGCTCGAGATACGCCGACGCCGAGATCCGCTCGGCGCGGTCAGAGAGAATGGTCAATCGAGCGCGAACTCCTTCTGCCACGACCCATCGTCTGGCAGCGCGGGCTGGTCGTCCCTGAGCAGCACGAAGTTCTCGAGGACGAGGACGTCCATGTTGGTCCGCATGAAGCAGCGGTACGCGTCTTCGGGTGTGCAGACAATCGGCTCGCCGCGGACGTTGAAGGACGTGTTGACGATGACCGGGCAGCCTGTCTTCTTGTAGAACGCGTCGATGACGTCGTAGTAGAGCGGGTTCGTGTCGCGACGCACGGTCTGAATACGCGCCGAGTAGTCGACGTGCGTCACGGCGGGGATCGTCGAACGGGGGACGTTCAGCTTGTCGATGCCCCAAAGAGTCTTCGCGTCCTCAGGCACCGGCACGCGGCGCGACGGCTGGACGTCGGCGACGAGCAGCATGTAAGGGCTGTCCTCGTCGATCTCGAACCAGTCGGCGACGTGTTCGCGTGTGATGGCCGGCGCGAACGGCCGGAACGACTCGCGGAACTTGATCTTCAGGTTCATCACCGACTGCATCCTGGGCGAGCGCGCGTCGCCGATGATCGACCGGCCGCCGAGTGCGCGCGGACCAAACTCCATGCGTCCCTGCACGAGGCCGACGACCTTCTCGTTGGCCATCAGTTCGGCGACGCGATCGGCCAGCACCGGACCGTCGAGACGGCAGGCCTGGTACCCATTCGCGTCGAGAAACCGCTGAACGTCGTCGTTGGTCGATCGCGGTCCGAGGTACGAGCCGGACATGCCGTCCGCGTACTTCGGCGGCGTCAACGAGCGCGGTGTCTCCGACGGACGCTGCCACGTACCGGCGGTCTCCGGGCTCACGCGCGGCTTGTCGAGATAGCGGTGCCACAGGCCAAGCGCGACGCCGAGGGCGCCGCCGGCGTCACCGGCCGCGGGTTGAATCCAGATCTGGTCGAAGATGTTCTCGCGCAGCAGCCGGCCGTTGCCGACGCAGTTGAGGGCGACTCCGCCGGCCAGGCACAGATCGCGCAGGCCGGTTTCCCGCTTCGCGAACCGCGCCATCCTGATCATGACTTCTTCGGTGACTTCCTGGACCGAGCGCGCGAGATCCATCTCGCGCTGCGTGAGCTTGCTCTCCGGCTTCCTGGCGGGGCCGTCAAACAGCGTCGCGAACCCGTCGCCGGTCATCGTCAGGCCGGACGGATAGGTGAAGTAGTCCATGTTCATCCACAGGCTGCCGTCCTCGTTTATCTGCAGCAGGTGGTCCTTGATCGTCTGGACGTACTTCGGCTCGCCGTACGGCGCGAGGCCCATGATCTTGTATTCGCCGGAGTTCACCTTGAAGCCGGTGAAGTACGTGAACGCCGAATACAGCAGCCCGAGCGAATGCGGGAACCGGAGTTCCCGCAGCATCTGAAGGTCGTGGCCCTTGCCGACGCCAATCGACGAGGTCGCCCACTCGCCGACGCCGTCCATCGTGAGAATCGCCGCCTGCTCGAACGGCGACGGGTAGAACGCAGAGGCGGCGTGCGACTCGTGGTGCTCGCCGAACATCACCTCGCCTTTGTAGCCGTCGACGTGCTTGAGGATGTCGTCCGACATCCAGAGCTTGTCGGTGAGCCACAGCGGCAGCGCCATCAGATACGACCGGAGGCCTTTTGGCGCGCAGGCGACGTACGTCTCGAGCAGCCGCTCGAACTTCACGAGGGGCTTTTCATAGAAGCCCACGAGATCGAGCTCCCCCGCTGAGATTCCCGCCTCGCGCAGACAGTACGCGACGGCGTTGGATGGGAAGTCCGGGTCGTGCTTCTTCCTCGTAAACCGCTCCTCCTGCGCCGCCGCGACAATGCGGCCGTCCTCGACGAGGCAGGCGGCCGAGTCGTGGTAGTAAGCGGAGAGCCCGAGGATACGCGTCGGCATTTAGAACAGCGTGTAGATGAAGGGGGCGACGGCGCTCGATTGTGAAAACACGATCAGCAGCCCGAACAGCACGAACACGATGACGATCGGCACGAGCCAGTACTTCTTTTCCTGCTTGAGAAACTGGAAGAACTCTCCAAGTACGCGGCCTTTACTCATCATGGACCTCCTTCGTCCGGCGGACCGAGCGAAACAGAAGCGCGCACGAACTCACGGCGACCGCCGTCCCGACCGGAATCAACTGGGCTGAGAATCGTCCCGCGTACGCGGACCCGCGGACGAACAGTCCGCCGGCGAACGCGCCCACGCAGAACACGGCAATCCCGAGCGGCAGACGGCGGACGACGGGAACCGCCAGCAGCCCGAGCAGGGCGCACACCGCGCCGACCGTGACGATGACGACACGCGGATCCAGGCGCGGCGGATCCTGCACCGTGACGATCATCGCCACGCTCTCGAGCCCGCGTCCCCAGGCCGCGCCGGACAACATCGTCGACAAGCCGAGTCCCGTCGACACCAGATCGCGCTGCGTGCCCAGGAACAAGCTGAAGTGACCGGTGTAGTACCAGGTGCGCGCCGTAAGTGCCAGAACCGCGAGCACGACGAATCCGAGATACAGCAGGCTGGCGGCTTTCGGCAGACCACGCCACACTTCTCGCACGCGGACGGCGGAGCCCGCTTCAAGCACGTCAGGCACCAGTAGCAGCACCGTCGAGCACAGAAGCACGAGCAGGTTCAGCCGCGTGAAGAACGCCAGAGCGGCAAAGATGCCGGCGACGGCGATGTGCGGCCACATCCGCATGCGCGATCGCAGCAGCGCGAACGCCGAGAGATAGAGACAAAGCGCGGCCGAAATCTCCGACAGTCCACGGCCGACGCCGTACCAGGTCGGCCCGAGCATCGCGACGTTGAACACGAGCGCCGCGGCGAGAACGCCCACGCGGAAACTGGAAAAGCGCGAGACGGCGTCGAACGCGAACACCGCACCGACGGCGATGCCGGTGGCATCGAGGAGCATCTCGCCCGCGCTCGAGTCCCCGAAAATCAGGTGCAGCGTCCCTGCGGTCCAACGGTAGAGTGGCTGATTCCAGAATGTCTTCTCGCCGCCCTCGAACCAGCGGCCCTGAATGAAGATCTCATACGCGTGCCGCTGATAGGTCCACCAGTCGTCGCCTGACGTGTAGACGAGGAAGTGACCGACGTCGTGCAACGAACGTCCCGCGTAGAACGCCAGCCACGGCAGAGCGACGAGCAGAAACGCGTGACGCAGTGTCTGCAGTCTCGGCGCAACAGGAAACATCGCCGCCGGCAGCAAGCCGAGCATGGTCAATCGCACGGCGGGGGGCTCGACAAAGCGCCCGAGTAGAAACGCGATCACCGTGAGCGCCGCCGTCCCCGCCAGCATGGCGACATTGGGCTGAAGCTGCGCGTAGGCGAACGCCGACCACATGGTCAACAGCAACGCGATCAGCGCCGGAGCCACCCAATTTCCCCACCCGCGCACGACGAGGTCGAGGCGTGACGGCCAGGCGACGTACGACGAAGCCGCCCCGAAGACGTCGGCGCCATCGAGTTGCGGACTAAACTGCCAATGCGTGCCAAGAAGCGGCGCTGTGATGTCGACCGGCCGCGGGGCGCCGCCAGTCGTCAGCACGACTCCGCGAGCACGCAGCGCAAACGATCCGGCGGGCGGACGAAGCGAATCGGGCAACAGGTTCACACTCCAAGCGGGAAAGTCTTCGAACTGCGAGTAAGGTCGCGTCTCGATCGCCGTGCAGCCGGCATCGCGCGACCACAGAGTCCGTACGTCCCAGCTTCGCTGCCCTTCGAGCGGCCCATTCGGCCCGGGTGTCGCGAGAAACGTCGCGCACAACCCGGTTTGCGTCAGAAGCAACCAGCCGGCGACCTTCCAGGCAAGCAGCGCACCGACAAACACGCGCGCCGCGCGCGTCTTCAGATACGTCGGCGCCAGAAACCACAGCGTCGGCAGCGCGACCGCCAGCAGCACCACTTCGAGCGGCGTGTCGAACGGCGCGCCGTCGAGCGGACCGATCAGCCGGCCCGGCCAGACGACGGCAAGGACAAGCGCTACGCCCCAGAACAGAATCGACATGTGTCTAGTACATCTGGTCGAAGTGTCTGGAATTGCGGTACCTCTCGGGATACGGCGACCACCCAGGCCACCGATCGCGTCGCCGGGCAAGTGGATCCCGGCCCAGGACGCGCCAGACAAGGCCGACCGGCGTGAGCACCACGAGAAACAGCAGCGTCAGCCAGAAGCGCGCCATGACGCGGCCGAACGCGAGCGAGAACTTCCACCAGTACCTGCTCGGATACTTCAGCAGCGCCGGCGCGACGAGCCCCAGCACGAGCAGAACCGCTCCGATTCCGCCCAGCACTTCGGCGCGCAGGATGCGATGGCGCCACCAGAGGATGGCGGCGAGCACCAACAACACGGCGCCGACCGACACGCCGAAGGAACGCTCGGGGTTCTTGGGGCCTTTACTCATGCGGCATCCACAACCGCAGGCCTGAAGGCCTGCACTACGACTGCCAGCGCGGACACGACCGAGAGCCCCAGCGCAAACCGCGCGGCCGGCACCATCGACAGCTGTGCGCCGAGGCGAAGGTTGGCACACGCAAACGCCGCGAGCGTCAGGCCGGTGAGGGCAAGCGAGGCGCGGTCGAGCGCGAGCGCGCCAAGCGGCGCGACCAGGAAGTGAAAGTTCCAGAGCGCGCGATCGGGCTGCTGCACGTAGCAGAAGACCAGCGCAATCGGCGCCGCGACCATCGTCAGCCGCCGGAGCGCGGGCGGCGCCAGCAGAAACCCGGCGGGCGCGAGCAGGTAGAGCGCGCCGAACTCGTTGAACATCGCCGACAGGATGCCGCGCAGGCTCTGCTCCTGCAGCCAGGGACCGATGCCGCCGCCACTCAGAAAACGCGTCGACGTCGTCCCGCCGTAGCCGTAGTTGAACCGGATGACCATCACCAGCTGAAAGATCGCCCAGACGATAAAAACGGCATTTGCCGCGACCAACGTGCGGAGAAAGGCGGACCAGCGCCGTTCGAACGCCTCATACAGCGCAAACAGAAACACCGGCGCGGCTGCGAACTCCTTGGCAAACACGCCGACCGCGCCGATCACGCCGGCGACGGCCAGGCGACCACGCAGGAGCTCGTTGGTGATCAGAGGTCCAAGCAGGTACATCAGGGGATCCGACGTGTAGGCGTCGTGCAGCGTGTAGAGGGAACCGAAGCCGAACGCCGAAAGCAACGACGCGGTCCAGGCTGTGCGCCAGGACAATCCGAACGTCAGGCACAACTGGAACACCAGGACGGCTGCCGCGGCGTTGCAGAGGACGGCGTACGTGCGCCATTTGAGTGTTGATGGCCCAGGCAACATGCCGAGCGTCCAGGACACGAGCGCGCGGAAACAATGCAGGTCGTTGCAGTCGCGCACGACGCCATTCGCCGCCGTGCGCTCGTAGATCTCGCGGTCGGTCACACGGTTGGGCGGCGGCGACAGCCACGACAGGATGCCCAGTAGCACGACCAGCGCGGCCGCGTACGTCAGTCTCGCGGTGATCGTCACGATTGTTTCTGCCGGCGTCCGGCCATTTCAAGCACCGGCGCAACAAGCGCCTCGGCCAGCCGCTCGTTGCCGGATGCCGTCAAGTGCATGTGATCGAACGACAGCTGAACGTTCTCGAGATCGACGGCATCGCCCAGATTCGCGTAGCCGATCGCGGAATCCGTCCGGCGGCGCGCTGCCAGTGACGCCCGCAGCGCGTCCTGCTGCGCCAGGTGCCGCTTGTGGATCCAATCGTCGACCCAGAGGTACGGCTGCGTGACGACCAGCACCTGCCGGCCCCGCCCGCGCGTGTACTCGACGGCCACCGCCATCGATCGGCAGTAGGTGTGCCAGGGCGGCTGGCAGCCTGACGACTCAGCGCCCACAACGGCGTGCGCAGGCTCGACCGACACGCGCCCGAGCTGCTCCTCGAGTGACTGCGCGGCCGCCACCGTCGCCTGCAGCACACCGGCCGCGGCCTTGGCCGCCACGTTGGCGTGAAACACGGTCTTGCCGTCTTTTCGGTACAACGCGCCGACGTCGCCGCCACTGAGCATCGCGGCGGCCTTTTCCTTGAAGACGATCGGAAAGATCGGCATGTAGCCCGTCAACCGATACACGGGCGACTCGCGCCTGAACACCTGCACGTTCGGCTTCCGCTCGTCGGTCATCAGATCGTTGTAGCCCTCGTACAGCAGCGCCAGGTCGTAGTCGAGCCAGGCGTAGTCCTCGAGCGTCGTCCTGAACGAGTACGCGCCTTCGTTGTTGTATCCGAGGTTCACGACCGTAAACACCGGCGACGATGCCCTGGCGCGCAGCTTTGCTTCGAGCACGGCCGGCATCGCCTGGTCCGCATTCACGCCGTAGCCGTACGCCGCGCTTCCGCCGAGCACGACGATGCGGTATTCGCCGGGCTTCTTCCTGCCGACCGGGACACCGCGATAACCCCAGACGTTGTAGCCCGCCGATTTTTCATAGCGGCCGTGCAGATAGACGTCGACGCCGAGCAGCACGCCGAACGTCACTACGCCGGCGACCACGACTGCCACCGCGGCAAAGATCACGCGCCGAACAGGCGGCTTCATGCGGCGTGTCCAGGCGCGAGCTTCGCGCCGGCGATCGCGGTCATCGCCACGGCAAACGGCACGAGGTGAATCGACATGCGACCGGGATAATTGTGCGTGTGCGCGAGCAAGGCGCTGGCGAACGCGCCAAGCGTCACCACCGCGAGCCGGAGCGGCAGCCGATGCATCTTCGGCAGCGGCACGAGCGCCACGACCGACAGCAGGACACCGGCGAGCACGAGCACGGCGCGCACGTCGAACGAGGGAGGCTCGTTCATCCAGACGAGCGCGCGCAGGCTGTGCCAGATCTTTCCCCACACCTCGGGCGACGCGATGGTCGCCAGCCGCAGGCCGGTGTCGTTGTACTTCAGGCTCGTGCCGTAGAGGAGGCTGAACACGCCCGTGTACCACCACGTCCGCGCCGCAAACAACGCGACGCCGGCGGCAAACGTCGTGAGATACGCGGCGGCCGAGCGCACGTCGGGCGACGTCATCAGCGCAAGCAGGAAGACGGCGAAGAACAACTGGTTGAGGCGCGTGTAGAACATCAGGGACGAGAACACGCCGGCGGCGACCGCCTGCGCGATGTTGCCGGGCCGGTGCCGGAGCAGCAGCAGCGCCGCCATGAATCCCCAACCCGCCGCCGAGACCTCCGACAGCCCGCGGCCGACGAAGTACCAGATGGTGCCCAGCCAGAACGTCGCGAGCGTCGCCACGGCTGCAGCCACGGCCCAGCGGAATCCCGCGGCGCGATCGACGACCACAAACGCGACCGCCCCGCCGAGCAGCAGACACGCGGCGTCCCAGAACGTCTCGCCCACGCTCGAGTCACCGAAGACCAGATGGAGCGCTCCCGTGATCCAGCGGTACAACGGCTGGTAGTCGAAGACCCGGCTGCCGCCTTCGAGCCAGAAGCCGTTCATGAAGATCCGATAGCCGGCCACCTGGTAGGCCAGCCAGTCGTCGTCTGAATACACCATGAAGTGCGCGACCTGCGGCAGCGCGCGCGCGGCAATGAGCGCCAGCCACGGCACGCCGACCAGCAGCATCGCACCTCGAAGATGGCGATGTGCGTCAGCGACGGGCACAAACACGGCGCCGGCGAGCAGCAGGACCGAGAGCCGTTCGAACCGTCCCGTCACGCCGACCGCGACCAGCACGCCCGCCGACGCGAGGCACCACACGAGGAGCGCCGGGCTCGCGCGATACTCGAGCGCCAGGGAGGCGGCCCAGACAACAGCCAGCAGCAGGACCAGCGTGATTTCGAGGACGCTGAACACACCAGCCGCCCGATCGATCGCGCGCGGCTCGGTGACCGTGAACGTCACCGCC
>Ga0209488_10000564_pt1 | contig 31471 bp, 34 predicted proteins | sample Rivendell_Oct201_8_FD_188349 | JGI IMG/M metagenome (GOLD analysis project Ga0209488, IMG submission 188349) | Vadose zone soil microbial communities from the Eel River Critical Zone Observatory, Northern California, USA -... | ecosystem: Environmental > Terrestrial > Soil > Vadose zone >...
TGTCAATCGCTCCGTCGCCGAAGCTTTCGGTCCGAGGGTGGTCGCCAGTGACGGAAGCATCAATCGCGAAGCTCTTGGCGAGATTGTTTTCAAGAATGCCGAACTTCGCCAGAAGCTGAACGGCATTGTTCATCCCGCCATCAAGCAGCGCCAATCGGATTTTCTCAATGCCGTGGGCGCCGAAGATCCTCACGGTATCGGAATTGTCGAGGCTGCACTCATGGTCGAGGTGGGCACCTATAAGGATTATGACAAGCTCGTCGTCGTGAAATGCTCTCCGGAAGTTCAGCGACGCCGGATCAAGGAGCGATCCGCACTGACGGATGCTCAGATCGATGCGCGCATCGCCTCACAGATGACGATTGAAGAGAAGGTCAAGTTCGCCGACTACGTGATCGATAATTCCGGAGACATTGGCACCACCCGGCGCCAGGTTGAGGAAATCCATCGTCAGATGCGCGCGATTGCCTGATCAGAGAATCTGCTTGCCGAACGCCGACAGCACCAGTTCCATACCCACATTCGCCGTCTTGTTGTGAACGTCCAGAATGGGATTGATCTCCGTAATCTCGAACGACGCCATCTTTTTCGTGTCTGCGACCATCTCCATGGCCAGATGGGCTTCACGGTAACCGGCTCCGCCGCGCACCGGTGTGGCGACGCCGGGAGTATCGAACGGGTCCAGAAAATCCGCATCCAGCGTTACGGAAAAACCGTCGGTATTCTTCGTGACAATCGAGAGGGCTTCATCCATCACGTTCCCGATTCCTCGCTTATCGATTTCCTTCATCGTAAAAACGCGGACCCCGGACTTCAGCACCAGCAGCCGCTCGTCCTTGTCCACCTCGCGGATTCCAATCATCACGACGCGCTCGGGAAGAATCTTCGGCGAGAAATCGTAAATGTGTGTGAGGGCATGAGGGCCGTATCCCAGAATACTCGCCATCGGCATCCCATGAACGTTTCCGCTCGGTGAAATTTCCGGAGTGTTCATGTCGGCATGGGCGTCGAACCATATCAGCCCGAGTCGCTGATTCTTTCGGCGGAAGGCTTCAGACATTCCGGAGACGGTGCCGACGGCAATCGAATGATCACCTCCGAGAACCAGCGGCGTGCGTCCGCCTTCGTAGGTCGTGAGAACCATTTGCGCCAGGTGGCGGCACGCATCGGCAATTTCCTGAAGGTATTTCGCGTGGGGATCGCCGAAGTGTTTCGTTTCCGGAATCGTGACGTCGATATCTCCCAGATCCTGCACGTCGCATCCCAGCTCCGTGAGATGCTCATTCAGGTCGGAATAGCGCAGCGCCGACGGTCCCATATCCACGCCGCGCCTGTCGGCGCCAAGGTCCATGGGAACTCCGATAATTGAAACTTTGGATAGATTCATGGTGTCAACCGATACAGCATTCTTGGAAACGCGGTGGTTTCACGCACATGTTCAAGTCCGCAGATCCAGCTCACGGCCCGTTCGATGCCCATGCCGAAACCAGCATGCGGCACAGAACCGAACTTACGCAAGTCGAGATACCACTCAAACGCTTCACGGGGCAGGCCGTGCTCCCGAATCCGCTGTTCGAGGAGTTCGTAACTGGACATGCGCTGGCCGCCGCCAATGATCTCGCCGTAACCTTCGGGTGCGAGCACATCGACGCAGAGAGCGACATCCGGTCGATTTGGATCCGGCTCCATATAGAACGCCTTGATGGCCGTCGGGTATCGATGCACCATCACGGGTTTATCGAACTGCTGGGAAATGATCGTTTCGTCCCCACCGCCGAAATCGCTGCCCCACTGAATGTCGGATCCGTTCTTTTGCAGGATCTGGATGGCGTCGTCATACGTGATTCTTGGAAACGGCGCGGCGATCTTTTCCAGTTTCGTCACGTCCCGTTCGAGGACTTTCAACTCGTCGACGCGTTTGGATAAGACTCTTTGCACGACAAACGAAATCATCTGTTCCGCCAGGTCCATCATGTCTTCGACCGTGGCGTATGCGACTTCCGGTTCCACCATCCAGAACTCGGTCAGGTGACGCCGCGTCTTGGATTTTTCGGCACGAAACGTCGGTCCGAAATTGTAGACACGGCCGAGAGCTGCAGCCGTGGCTTCTCCATAAAGCTGTCCGGACTGAGTGAGGAAGGCAGTGTCGTCGAAATACTTCACCTCAAACAGGGTTGAGGTTCCTTCGCACGCTGCAGGAGTGAGAATTGGCGTATCGCACAGCGTGAATCCGTTGTCGTCGAAGTAATCGCGAACCGCCTTGACGATCTCGTGCCGGATTTTCAGGATGGCGCGTTGCCGGGTGGACCGAATCCACAGATGGCGCTTGTCCATGAGAAATTCAATTCCGTGCTCTTTGGGTGTGATCGGGAATGGATCGTCTTTCGATACGACCTGCACGGGCTGAACATCGGTCAGATCCATTTCGTACCCGCTGGGAGCGCGAGAATCCGCGCGAATCTTACCCGTGACGATAACGGACGATTCGTGGGTCAGCGATTCGGCGGCCGCGAAAATTTCCGGGCTAACCGCGTTCCTGGCCAGCACGCCCTGCATATAGCCGGAACCGTCGCGGACAATCAGGAATTGAATTTTGCCGCTGGACCTTTTGTTGTGAATCCACCCGTGGAGGGTGACCTCTTCCCCAACATGTTTGCCGGCATTCTCGATCTGAATTCGCGTCATGGATAGTCCTTACTCGTGTACCGGAAAATGCTATCATTTCCCGCATGTTTCTCCGATTCATTGCCGCTGGGGCGCTCATCTGCACAATCTCGGCATCTGCGGTTCCACAGGGGACATCGACTTCGCCACGCGTTGCGCTGGACTCGGACATTCGAATATTCACCGTCGCCGCCGCCCTGAACGTGGCGATCGCAGGGAGCGGAAGTAAGTTTGGCACGGACCTGGATCCTGATCTGGTCCAGCGGCTGAAACAGTATTACTCGGTCCACAAAGGAAATCGCTCCGACGAGAGTCAGTTTGCACAATATATGGGCCTTGCCGTCGCGTTAACCGACCCGCCAGAATTGAAGGCTCGAGTCCGCGAAGAACAGCTTCCTGACGAAACGCGCGCGATATTGAGCTTTCAGGACCTGCTGCGGGAATTCTATGCGAAGGCTCATATCACCCAGCGCTGGACCGAAACAGGTTCCCAATACGAAACGGAACTGAATCTATTGAAGCCGAAAGTCAGCGCGGTGCTGCTGCAGACCGACGCGTTTCTCCGCGCATCGGTGGTTGGATCCGGCAGGCAGTCGATGCGCATCACGGTGGAACTGCTGGCGCCAAAGAACAGCGTCAATATGCGGGCGTATCAGAACGATTACTACGTCGTGGTCGGTCCGTCGACGACATCGCGCATTGAAGATATCCGGCACTCCTATCTTCATTTTCAACTCGACGACATCGTCAATCGAGGCCTGCCAAAGATTGCAGACAAGGACCAGCTGCTGGCTTTGGTTTCCGGAGAACAGGGCGTGGATGCAACCTACACTCGCCAGTTTGGTTTGATGACGGTGGAATCGCTCATTCGCGCGATCGAACTGCGGATGGATCGCACTACCGCGGTACGAGCCAATGAAGTGATCTCAAATGCATATCGTTCCGGCCTGCTGCTGACGCCGTATTTCTACGGCGCGCTGCAATCCTATCAGGCCGGTACGTCAGGTTTTCGCGATGCCTTCGCAGATATGGCCCAGAGTGTCAGTTTCAAAACTGAGCGTGATCGTTTTCAGGCGACGTTCCATTCGATTCCGCTTCCGCAGCGGCAGGAAGCAAGCTCTGAAGTGGCGGCACCTCCCGATCTGATCGATCCCATGCGCGCCATGATTGTTGAGGCGCAGACCGCCTACAACAGCATGGATAACGTCGGCGCTCGGGCGCTGTTCGAAAAAGTCCTTCGCGATTTTGATCCCAATAACGGTTCCGCACTCTACGGGCTCGCGCTTCTTGCCAGTCGCGCATCCAACATCGAACAGTCGCAGATCTACTTTGATCGCACGGTAAAAAGCAATTCCGCGGATCCTGCAACGAAGGTGTGGTCGTACATTTATCTCGGCCACATTGCCGATATTCAATGCCAGCGCGATCGCGCCATGGAGTATTACCGCCAGGCGGTCCAGGTTGGAGACAACACCCGGGATGCCCAGGCTTCTGCAAGCAGCGGCTTGAGCAAAGCCTTTGGAGACCAGTGCCGCTAGAGTCCGAAGTTATGGAGACTCTTGAGAAGCTCGAAAGGGAGCTGGACTACCGATTCAATGATTCGGTTCTCCTGAAAAAAGCTCTCATCCACAGTTCCCACGCTCACGAACAGAACACGGGAGAAGACAACGAGCAGCTCGAATTTCTGGGCGATGCGGTGCTGGGACTGCTCGTCAGCGATCTGCTGTTTCGCGCCCATCCCTCGCTGACCGAAGGGGAATTGTCCAAGCTCAAGGGTTTCTTCGTCAGCTCGGCGAACCTCGTAAAATATGCCGAGCAACTGGAGCTTGGCCAGTATCTCTATCTCGGAAAGGGAGAAGAAAAGACCGGCGGCCGTTCGAAGCCAGCCTTGCTGGTCGATGCGCTCGAAGCCATCATCGGAGCGATTTATCTCGATGGAGGGCTCGATGCCGCACGCCGGCTGATTTCGAAATTCATGGAACCGCAGCTGGATGAGGTGCGGCTGGCGGGGAACCGGTCAGTCGATTTCAAATCGGCTTTGCAGGAATACCTCCAGTCTCGATCCATGGGAACTCCGCGTTACATTGCGGTCCGGGAGGTCGGTCCGGATCATGAAAAGCTCTTCACGGTAGACGTTGAACTCGATGGCAAGGCCATATCCCGCGGGATTGGCCTGACGAAAAAGGCCGCCGAGCAGGCGGCTGCCAGACAGGCACTACAGCAAATCAATCCAAATCAACAGGAACACCCGGCGTATGACTGAAGCGAACTTTGTGAAATCGACGGCACGCGAATATTTCGAGTCGCTTGTCATCACCGTAATCCTCGCCCTGTTTGGTACGACGTTTATCGTCCAGGCGTTCAAGATTCCTACCGAATCGATGGAAGACAACCTTCTCGTCGGCGACCATCTTCTGGTGAACAAATTCGCTTTCGGAGCGCGAGGTTCGTTCGTGGATCGGATCCTTCCGCTGCGCGACATCCATCGCGGCGACGTGATCGTTTTCAAATATCCCAATGAACTGTCGAAGAACTTCGTCAAACGCGCCATCGGACTTCCCGGCGACCACATCCGGACCGTGGACCGGCAGGTTTACGTCAATGGCCAGCCGCTCATGGAACCATACAAGGTGCACAAGCAAGTGCGCGGAACTTTCCCCGATCCGCGAGATAACTTTCCTCCGAAGGTGAAGGTCCCGATTTTTGTGGGAGCCGGGGACCCAATGTGGTTCGAAAAGTTTGTGGAGGGCGACGATATCGTGGTGCCGGCCAATTCCTACTTTGCGATGGGCGACAATCGCGACAATAGCTCCGACAGCCGTTATTGGGGATTTGTTTCGCGCGACCTGATCGTCGGCAAGGCCCTCGTCATATACTGGTCCTACGAAACTCCTTCTCAGGATGTCGTCGAAGCGAACGGAAATACGCGTCAGATACTCGACCTGGCCACCAACTTCTTTCGCAAGACCCGCTGGTCTCGAACGTTTCGGCTGATTCGGTGAAATATGAAAAGGGCCATTACCATAGCCGGTCTCCTGGTTCTGGTGGCTGCAGTTGCAGTGGGTGCCTTGAAATATTTTCCGGCGGCTTCCTCCTCGGCCATGGCGGAGAGTTCCCAGCGAGCGGCCGCAAGCCTTCAAAATAAAATCGACGTCGTCAAGAAAGCCGGAACGGACAAGACCCGCCGCGTGCGTCAGAAAGTGGATGTGACCGAGTCCGAGCTGGAATCCTACGTCATGTTCAATATGAAAAAGGATATTCCATTTCCCATGGAATCGATCCGTGTGCACCTGACGCCTGGCTTCGTCGCCGCCGACACCCGGTTGACCATACCACCCGGCAGCACCGGCAATGTGATGTTGGATCTGCTGGTCTCCGGCACTCACGACTTCAATATCAAAGGCAAACTGACGGGATCCAACGGTGTCGGGAAATTGGATATTCAGGACGTGAAGGTGGATGGCATTCCGGTGCCGATCGTTCTCGTCGATGCTCTCGTGAAGAAATTCGCAAAACCGAAATATCCGCAGGCAGACATCAAAGCGCCCTTCGACCTTCCCTGGGGCATTGACGCCGTCGAAGTCGGGCAGGGCAAAGGTACCGTCACCTACTAAGACCGCCGCCTCCTCGGCGTCCTTCATCGGACGACACTTCAAAATCGCGGAACAACCTCGCACCTCCGGTGTCTAACCCCATGAACGTTCAAATCAACGACGGACTGAAAAAAACACATTCGGAGGTGGACGTATGTTCGAAGACTCCATGTTGGAATCCGCTGGAAAGATTAGAACGCGAAAGGGAAGCACGGTTTTGGTTTCGGCGATCGTGCATGTGCTGCTGATCACTGTTTTGATTCTGGTTCCCCTGATGGTCACCGAACGGATTGAAGGAGCGACGCTCACTTCCTTTCTGCTCGTACCGTTGCCGCCTCCGGCGCTGGATCCACCGCGACCACTCGCAAACAATGCGCCGAAGCCGGTGGCAACCACGCCGCCTCCAATCGATGCGGCGGCATTGATCGAGCCCATTTCGATTCCGAAATATATTGCGGTCATTGTGGATCCGCCACCGGAAGTCGCAAGCGGAAACGGTCCCGGAGTCTCCGGTGGGCGTCCGGTAGATTCTCCTGAAACGACGAGACGAACCATTCTTGTTCCACTGTCACGCTTCGATGCCGGTCCGCCACAGCCGCCTCCTCCACCGCCGCCGACGAGACATCTCGAACCGATTCGAATCAGCGGACCAATTCAGGCCGGCAGTCTGCTGTCACATCGGAATCCGGAGTATCCCAAAATGGCGCAGATTACACGCACCGAGGGAACGGTTATCCTGTCAGCGACAATCGGCGAGGATGGATCGATCCGGGAACTCAAGGTTGTCTCTTCCACGAGCCCGCTGTTGATGCCGGGATTGATCGATACGGTGAGAACCTGGAAATACAAGCCCACACTCTTGAATGGGGAGCCGGTGGAAGTCCTGACGACGATTACGGTGAATTTTTCGCTGAGCGGAAAATAAAAGCGGCGCTGCGCCGCCTTATTACAGGACGTTCAGAATCTCAAACGCCTTCTCGAGATCCTTGATCGGATCGGCGCCGGTGCTTGGCCGGTATTCGTGGGCAATGAACCCGGTATATCCGGTGTCAACGATTGCTTTTGCAATGAAGCGGTAGTTGAGTTCCTGGGTGTCGTCGATCTCATTGCGCCCTGGAACGCCGGCGACATGGAAGTGGCAGATCCGGTCGATGTTGTCGCGCAGAGTTCTCACGACATCGCCATCGGCAATCTGTGCGTGATAGATGTCGTAGACAATCCTCACGTACGGCGAATTGACTCTCTTGCACACATCAAGGCCCCAGGCCGTATGGTTGAACGTCTGGTCCGTGCGTTGATCTGTCGCAACCTTGGAGTTCGTGATCTCGATAGAGAGGACCACCTTCTTCTGTTCGGCATACGGCTTAATCCGATTGAATATGGCGACCGTGTTGTCTGCCGCTTCCTCATACGACATGCCGCGGCGTTCTCCGGCAAATCCGATCAGGATCGGGCAGCCCACGCTGGCGCAGAGATCGAGGCCCTTGTGGCACTCGGCTTCGATCATGTCGTGATTTTCCTTACGGATAAATCCGTTCTGCATCGTCGTGCCCGTCATGGTGCTCATCATTGTCGGCGAGAGTCCATAGTTCGCCAGGATTGGCACCTGAGCCGCTGAGGGCAGATCCATACCCTTGAAGCCGATGCGCTGGAGCTGCTTGCATCGATCCTCAAAATTCTGGGAGTAGTTTCCCCAAACCGATGCCATGACGCTCTGTTTCAGCCGGACCTTTGCTCCTGCGTTTTGCGGAGCTTGTCCCTGGAGAGCGGAAGTGAATGGCATCATCGCGAGTGGTGATGCCGCCATGCCAAGCAGAAAGTTTCTTCTTTTCATGCCCCGCACTATAACGGCATCCGCCCCTCCGGGGCAATCAAGAGAATGATGGACGAAACTGGCCCTAGGGCCGCGGCCGGACCAGCGTTGTGCCGGCAAGCTGTCCGATGGCGCCGAGAGTGGTTTGTGCCGCATTGAAGCCGAATCGGAAGTCCTCTTCCGAGTAATTCACATACAGGTCCGTGGCTTCATGATGGTGCGGGTTTGAGCCCTGGACGATTCCGAGCACCCGTTCATTCTCGCGGACACTGACGGAAGGAACCAGATCCTGAAATCGAATCGAATCCGTGCCTGCCATGTTTTCGCCGATTGTCGCCGGGTAATCGCGCGCGAAAGACTTGTTTGCGGTCTGGAGCAGGGCCGCCAGCTTGGCGGAATCGGCGGCCATCCGCGAGTTCGCCTGGTATTCGATATTGATGTCGGCCATTGGGCTTTGCTTCGGACCCGGAGGCATGCCGTGATCGAACATCATCATGTCGTGCTGGATCAATCCAAGCCACCTTGGTTCTTCCAGCGTGCCCTGGAGACGCGCCCGCTCCGCGGCGTAAGTCCCGCTGCCATCCATTCCGAATTCCTCGTTGTTCCAGAAAATAAATCGGACGGATCTCGAGGTTTGAACGTCCGGCATGGCGAGCACGCGCGCCAATTCCAGGACCAACGCGCAGCCGGATCCGTCATCGTCGGCAGCCTCTCCACCGCCGCGGCCGTCCATGTGCGCCGAGACCATGTACATTTCCAGAGGCGTTGTCGTTCCCACCTTGGTTGCATAGATATTTTCAAGCGGACCGACGCTGGACATGAAACGTTGCCGGGTGACATTGGTGTAGCCGAATGCGCGGAGCTGCTTCTCGATCCAGTCGATCGCATCGCGGTTTCGCGGCGTCCCTTGCATCCGATCTCCGAATTGCGTCAGCCCCTTGATGTGCACCTTGTAACTGGACAGATCGAGACGGTCCACCACAACACGCACGGCATTCTCGTCTGTGTTCGGTGTTTGTGCGGAAATCCCCGCTGCCAGTATGAGCATTCCAGCCAGGAGTCTCATGTGTCGTGTCCTTCCTGCAGAACGGAATACTACCTCCGGAAGGGAACTGCAAACAGCGTTCTTTACCGGCTTCCCCGGTGGCTTTTCTATTGACCGATGTTCGTGGTTGCCATACCTTCGTGCCCCGGTCCGCGATCGATGTGATTGGTCCCGCGTGATAAAGGAAAGGACTTATGAATTCCCTGAGATTGGGTTCTGAAGGCTCCCGCGTTATGACGCTGAAGAAGCGTCTGCAGAATCGGGGATTCAACTCCGGCGACGCCGGCACGCAATTCACAATCGGAACCGAAATGGCTGTCCGGCTGTTTCAGCAAAGCGTCGGGCTGAGTCCTGATGGCGTCGTTGGTTCGAACACTGTGGCTGCGCTAAGTATGCCTTCGATCGTATCGAACGTGACTCTGGATATGGTTGCGCAGATGTTTCCCGGAACGTCCCGGCAAAACATTCGATTTCATTTGCCGCATGTTCTCAAGGGCCTGCTGGATGGGCAGCTTGCCGATCGCGCCATGATGATGATGGCGTTGGGAACGATCCGTGCGGAGACCGCATCGTTTCAGCCTGTCGACGAAATGATTTCAATCTTCAACACTTCGATCGGCGGAGCCCCGTTCAGCAACTATGACAGCCGGGCGGATCTCGGCAATCAAGGCCCTCCGGATGGTGCGCGATTCAAAGGGCGCGGGTTTATACAACTGAAGGGCCGCGCGAACTACCTCCAGATCGGGAATCGGATTGGGCTCGGAACAGGACTCATCGATGTTCCCGATCTCGCGAACGATCCCGAAGTTGCCGCGAGAATCCTGACGTCGTTTCTTCAAACCAAGGAAAACCAGATTCGTCACGCTCTTGCCGCGAAAGATCTGGCGGCAGCCCGCAAGCTGGTGAACGGCGGCAGCCATGGACTCGTGGATTTTCAGGATGCTGTTCGGGTGGGCGAGGAGCTCATCCCGGCATTGGTCGAGATTCGAGTCGCTCAGGCGCAGGGCGTCGGCGCTGGGTAGTGTTTCGCGGGAATTCTGAAGAGCGAGCCGGATGAGGGAATCGCGTGAGAACGGTTGCTTCGATAATTGATCCCCTCACCCGCCGCCCATCAAGATGGGCGGCACCCTCTCCCTTAGGGCGAGGGATTTTCTCACTGACAGGAATACGAACTGGCCGTGTTGGTCGGGCCGGAAACGTACTTCGGGTAGGTCGGATACGAACACAGCGGCAGACTCTTATCCCCAGCCGTCACCAGCAGAGACTTTCCGGGCTCGACATTCATTTCAACCCAGTCGGTCAAAACGCTCACACGATCCCAGGTGCTGGGAATCGCCGACACCGGAATCGTCTTTCCGTCGCCGTCGGTTGCGAAATTATTCCCGCGCATCCCATGCGGAACCTGCGGAATCACAAAGAGCCGCGCAAAGCTGTCCACTTTTGCGCGACCCATCTTGTCGATGACCGACTGATAGTAATTCAGCTGCGAACCCGGTGACGCCAGCGTGTCATCGGTGCCAATCGCGACCACCATCTTGCCGCCGCGAGCGGCGAATGCCGACAGATCCGGATTGGTTCCATCCAGCCACTCGGAAAGCTGAACACGCCGCGCGTTGAGTGAACCGCCTTCTTTGTAGTCGAGCGGATTCGCACTGGTGTTGCCCATCAGGAATCCGGTGACGCCCAGCACGCCAAGATGCGAATGCAGCGGGGCATTTTCCGCCGCCCCTTCCTGTCCCCTGAATCGCGTGGGCAATACGATGCCGCTGCCCGACGGATCCGTTGTCGGCACCCACATTCCAAACGTGGTCACGCCATTCGCCAGAGGAGTCGCGAAGCGATACGGGCTGTAGACAAGTTTCAACGTTTCAATCTGTCCATCGGTGAGGCACGCATTCGCCGTTGTGTCCGCCGGATTGGGATCGACATTGTTGGGACATCGTTTCGCGGCCCAGGGATTCCGGTTCGGCGCGCCCTGCGTGACGTCGAAGATGGCGCGGCACGCCATGTAGTTGTTCATCACGCCGTCGGCGAGTCCGTCCAGCTTGTCGCACTGCCGCATGAACTCACCGCGAATCGCATTCACCTTTGCCGGCGTCACCCAGTTGGCAATCGGCTTTTCCTGAATGCGTATCAACTCCGGCGCCAGCATCAGCGATGAGAAATTCACGATCGGGACGTTGGCCGCGATGCCGTTGTAATCGGCGGGGTAGCGCTGCGCAACCGTCAGCGCCTCGCGCCCTCCCTGCGACGTTCCGACGAAATAATTGAAAGCCGGCCGGCTCCCGTACATGCGTTCGATCAATACCATCGCTGCATCGTGAGTCTTCTTCATCTGCATGTAGCCCAGATTCTTGATGGCTTCGTCGTTCAGCGTCCAGTCGGTCGGGCCTGCGGTTTGATGTCCGGAGTCGCTGCCGTACGTTGCAAAGCCTCGCGCCAGCAATGGACCGTCGCCGTTTCCGGTGAGGTTGGGGATGCTGCCATTGAATCCGCCACCGCCGAGTTGTGTGGCATGACGCGTCCACGTCGCGGGCAGGATGACGCGGAAATTGATGGGCCTTGCGGTTGTCGCCGCATCGACGGGCGAGATCACACCGTCGATGCTGCAGTACGCCGGAGTATTTCCCGCGGCAGGAACCCAGCGTGGATCCCGCAACTGAACGCCGGATACGGGTTCACCGATGGATGTCGTGGGAATGGTTGTGCCCAGTCTGCTGGCGGTGCAGTCGGCCTCGGTGATGATGCGATCCGATGTGGAAGGATTCTGCAGCGGCACGGGCGGAGTGCCGAACATGACCATGGTCAGCGCGAACCCGGCAATCACCGTACTGCCGACGATTATTTTCCATTCCTTGCGCATCGCAAAAACCTCAATTCAGATCTTTTGCCAGAATCAGTTTCAATTGCCACTTGTCTGAACTCGCGGTCACACCAATTCCAATTCCGGCTTCAATCTCAAGTCCGTTGGCGGTTGTCTTGTCCATGACGGCAAAGAACTGGTGGGACTGATCGTGGAAACTGTTGAACTGGTGCAGGGGGCCGAAGTCCGCATAGTGCTCCATGGCCACTGCCCAGTCGTTTTTCAGATTGTATGCAATGCGAAGCGAGGGCACATACTCGAGGTTCTTGATTCCTCCCCAGTAGGTCGTGTCCACGATCGGGTTATAAATAATGTCGACGGGCTTCAAGTGCCAGCCGACGATCGGGCGGATCTCCGAAGTAAAACGTCTTTCGTCCCAATGCTTGGCGTTGATACTGAATTCGAAGTTCACTCCATAGACAAACGTGCGTTCGTCCGCTTTGGGAACCGCGAAGAGCGCGCGAAGCTTGAAGCCATCGATCTTGGCATTCTGCACGGAGTCGACGCTGTACAAGGGCATATAAAGTCCGGCTTCGAACCAGTTGGTGACACCCAGAGCCCATTCGGGCACGCCGTTCAGAGAATGATGCGAAATGATTGATCCCGGAAATGCCGGCGTCTTGATTCCCTTGGGCGTGAAATTGTTGTGGACCGTCAGATTGAATGTTCCAACCGGAGCAAGGCCGCCATCATAAACCTGGATCTCGTCGCCCTGCGCGAGCCCCGCCGCGGGAACTCCAATAAACAGCACCAACAGGAACGCCAGTATTCGGAGATTCGTCGTCTTCAGTAGTCGCATGTAATCGTCGTTTACCCCCTGCAAAAGTGGCTAAGTGTATACAACAAATCATTGGAACTTGCAGCCGTGGAATTTCCGGTAATGGTCCAGTTAGAGTGAGGGTGAACAAGCTGCCCACCTGGGACACGAGCGGCTGCGAGTGCAAGCCCGCGCGAAGCGTGAGCGCGACAGCGCGAAACCTTAAGAAATTTCACGCTGCCATTCACAAAATGTTTGGCAGCGGGATCGCGAAGCGGATCCCGCGAGGGGTGGTAGCTGTACTCAGGGAAACTTTTCGACTTGGCTACCACCCCGGCGCTTCGCGCCACCCCTCCTGATTGCTTCGCCCTATCGGGCTTGCGCTCGCAGCCGCTCGCGTCCCAGGAGGGGAGCCGGAATATCAAACAAGGCCACTACCGAATTTCCACTACAATAGATCGGTTATGGACTTCAAGTTGGTGTCCACCTACTCGCCCCGGGGCGATCAGGCGACCGCAATCGAACAACTCGTCGGCGGGCTGCATCACGGAGAGAAGCATCAGGTGCTTCTGGGCGTCACCGGTTCGGGCAAGACTTTCACGATGGCTAAAGTCATCGACCAGCTCCAGCGCCCCACGATTGTCCTCGCGCACAACAAGACCCTGGCGGCGCAGCTGTATTCGGAGTTTCGCGGTTATTTTCCGCAAAATGCGGTGGAGTACTTCGTCAGCTACTACGATTATTACCAGCCGGAGGCCTACATCGCGCATACCGACACCTATATTGAAAAGGAATCGACGATCAATGAGGAGATCGATCGACTGAGACTCTCCGCCACGCGTTCGCTGTTTGAACGCCGCGATATCGTGATCGTTGCGTCGGTGTCCTGCATTTACGGACTGGGTTCGCCGGAAGCTTATTACAGTATGTTGCTCGCGCTGCAGCGGGGCCAGACGATGTCGCGCCGCGACATTCTGACCAAGCTTGTGGAGATTCTCTACGAACGCAACGATCTGGATTTCCGACGCGGCACATTCCGGGTTCGCGGCGACACCATCGAGGTGCACCCGACTTACGAGAATATCGGATATCGGATTGAACTGTTTGGCGATGAGATCGATAAGCTTGCGGAGTTCGATCCGCTCACCGGTGATGTGCTCCGGGAATTCGACCGGCTGACGGTTTATCCCAAGAGTCATTTCGTCATGCCCCGCCCGCGCATTGAGCAGGCGGTGGTCACTGTGAAGGAAGAATTGAAGGAGTGGGAGACCTCGCTCGAGCAGCAGGGACGGTTGCTGGAATCGCAGCGCATCCATCAGCGCACTCTTTTCGATATGGAGATGATCAAGGAAGTCGGCTACTGCCACGGCATCGAGAATTACAGCCGCCATCTCACCGGGCGCAAGGCGGGCGAGCCTCCGCCGACTCTGCTGGATTATCTGCCGCAGGATTCGCTAATGTTTATCGATGAAAGCCATCAGACCATCCCGCAGCTGCGCGGCATGTATCATGGCGACCGGTCGCGCAAAGACAATCTGGTTGAGTATGGATTCCGCCTGCCGTCCGCCAGAGACAACCGGCCTTTGATGTTTGAGGAGTTCGAGGCGCGCACCACCAACGTCATTTACGTTTCGGCGACTCCCGGTCCGTATGAGCTGACGAAAACCGGAGGCGTGGTGGTGGAGCAGGTCATTCGTCCGACGGGTCTCACCGATCCTCAGGTGGAAGTCCGCCCGGTGCGCGGCCAGATCGACGACCTGTTGCATGAGATCCGTGCGCGCGCTGCGAAGAACGAACGGGTACTGGTGACCACACTGACCAAGCGCATGGCCGAGGATCTGGCGGAATACTACACGGAGGTCGGCGTACGTTGCCGTTACCTGCACTCCGAAGTCGAAACCCTCGAACGGATTCAGATTCTGCGCGGGCTCCGGCGCGGCGAGTTCGACGTCCTCATCGGCATCAACCTGCTGCGTGAAGGACTCGACCTGCCCGAAGTTTCGCTGGTGGCGATTCTCGATGCGGACAAGGAAGGTTTCCTCCGTTCGGCGGACGCGTTGATTCAAACCATGGGACGGGCGGCACGTCACATCAACGGCCGAGCCATTCTTTATGCCGACAAAGTGACGGACTCGATGAAACGGGCTATCAGTGAAACCGATCGCCGCCGCGCAATCCAGGAGCGATACAACCTGGAAAACAACATCACACCGGAAAGCATCATCAAACCGATCGACATGACCCTGGTGGCGATTGCGGAGGCGGACTATCTGCCGGTTCCGATGGAACCTGTAGATGAGATCCTGAGTGAGGATCCCGAAAAGATTGCCGAAACCATCGAGAAGCTCGAGATGGAAATGCGCGAGGCCGCAAAGAAGTTTGAGTTCGAACGCGCGGCACAATTGCGCGACAAGGCGAGAGCGCTCCGCGCCAAACAACTATGAAACACCTCGACCTGGCCGTGCAGCTGGCTCGCGAAGCCGGAGACGTCCTGAAACATTACGCCGATCGCGAGAAGCATGTGGAGTTCAAGGGACGAGCCAACCTGGTCACGATTGCCGACAAGGAGAGCGAGGCGCTCATCATTCGAGGAGTGCAGCAGCGCTTTCCGGATCATGCCATTCTTGCCGAAGAGTCGGGGATCGTCGAAGCCGCGCGTCCCTCAGCCGCGGGCAGGAGCGTGCGGTGGGTCATCGATCCGCTGGATGGAACCACGAATTTCGCCCACCAGTATCCGTTCTACTGCGTGTCGATCGCCGTCGAAGAAGAGGGGATTGTGACCTGCGGCGCGGTCTACGACCCGTGCCGCGACGAGATGTTCAGCGGCGCGCGCGGTGAAGGCGCGTTCATGAATGGAGAGCGGCTCCGTGTTTCGGATGTGGATCGACTCTCCCATGCACTGCTGCTGACGGGATTCCCTTACGACTTCCGCGAGAAGATTGAAATCCCGCTGAACTATTTCCGAGGCTTTCTCATGGAGAGTCAGGCCGTCCGCCGCGGCGGTTCTGCCGCACTGGATCTGTGTCATATGGCCGCGGGGCGCTGCGATGGATTCTGGGAATTGAAGCTTCAACCGTGGGACACCGCAGCCGGAGGTCTTATCGCGGAAGAATCCGGTGCACGCATCACCGATTTCGCCGGCGGACCGTTCTCGATTTACATGAAGGAAATTCTGGCGTCCAACGGCCGGATTCACGCCGAGATGGAAGCTGTTCTCCGCCAGGCTGCCGGCAAATAGAGCGTCTCAATTGGAACCCGCGCCGGCAGGACGATATCGCCATTGAGATGGCGCACCGAACTCGGACCATACGCGATTGGAATTTGGCAGCGTCTCGAAGTAGATTTCGTCGGCATCCGGACGATTCGGACGCAGAACCACAACGATCCCGCCACGCAGATCGGCGTTCAAAACTACACGTACACCTTCAAAGCCGTTGGCGAAAAGTTGACCGGAAAGACCAAATCGCAGTTTGGCGAGAGTGGGATCTCTGAAGGTATCGTGAAGGGCGACGAGATCAAGTTCACGCGTAATGTCGCGGATCTTTCCGATGAACCTTTCGTCGCGTAGCGAGCGAAACCGTAGGAGGGAAGAGGGCTTCATCCTTTGGTGAGGCTGAAATCACCTTTGCCATTGTTCCGGGTCCAAGTGCCGCGCATCGTTTTCGGGTCGGTCTTGCCGTCGATCGTGTAGTGATCGGTTCCTCCGCCCGGCTCGGGAAAATCCAGCTCCATGTGGATGGCGCTGGATTTCGGATCGAATGACGCCTTTGCCAATTCGACCGGCCGCGATTCCGGATTCACCGTTCCTTTCAGCGTGCCTGCGTCCCACTTCAACTCCAGAACGACGCGGGTCTGGCGGTCCGCATCCGGCCCCCAGGTTCCCACCCATCTTCCATTCAAATAATCCGGCGCCGCGGGAGCTGGAGACGAGCAACTGAAGGAAAGCAGCACCACGGCGAGGAGTGCAGCGACCAGGAGTTTCATGCGCCTATTATAACGGTGCTCGATGCGATTTTGCCTGCGCTGGCCCACTTTGGTGATGGGCCAATGTGAATTCAGGCGTTCCGATTGCCCCTCCTGTCCAGGCTGCGCTGTCCAAGTTAGGGAGAAGTTTGGGGCGAATCCTTCTCCCTCAGGGAGAAGGTGGCCCGAAGGGTCGGATGAGGGAATCCGGATTGGCGCGATATTGATTCCCTCACCCGCCGCTTCGCGGCACCCTCTCCCTAAGGGAGAGGGACGCACGAAAACACACGTCTGATTTTGGAAACGAACTAGAACCCACACTACGCTTGGATTTCAGCGTCGGCGGGCTTCGTAATTTGGACAGCGCAGCCTGTCCAGGAGGGGCGATCGTTCGGGACCGCAGGAGGGGAATTCCGCTCCGTGACTTCAAACTGGTCCACTACCATATCCTCAACTCTTCCGGATGAAGCGCCTGCCCGCAATTCGCGCGTTCGAAGCTTTCATCGGAATCCGGGACGGTATCGTAGCCGGCGTAAACATAGTGGTCCGCGCTCATCACGCACTTTTCTTTTTCGAGGGACTGGACAAAGTAGTGGCCCCCTTCACCGGATAACAGCGTGACGACCCTATATGCTCTCAGTCCATCCGATGACCGATACTCGGACTTTGCCTTGTCGAACTTCAATGGCCTGTCCGCCGGAAAAATGAAGTCGACCCGGGGCTCCAGGGAGCGCTCTTCACGAGGATCCCGCGAGTGTCCGAGAAATCTCCAATGGAGATATCCGTTCGACTCTCGATGAAAGCTCCTTTCAAAGAGGAAGGATCGGACTCCGTGTTCTGATCGCTTTTAAAAACCGGATAGAAGACGACACTCTGGGGAGGGTTCTCGGGAATTCCATGAAACATGGGCACGTAAGTCTTTCGGTGATCGAATGTTTCCGGGGAGCAGGATGTCTCGAGGAAAGACATCGCGAAGATCGCAACCAGCAAAACGTTTTTCATTATTCCTATCCTGCGTCCTACTTAACGAGTGACGCGGCTTATGGTCAGACGGTATGAAGGCGGCGGCGGCGACTTGGCATTGATATAGGCCGTGACGGATAGAACCGCGCCTCTTCGAAGAACAACCGGTTCCTTGAAGATAAACGGTGCGGGCCAGTCGACCGCGAGGTCTTTCGCGAAGAGCAGGACGTCGGTGCCGCCATCGGGGCGCCGGGAAGACACTTCAATCGAATCCACGCCGGGCAGCAATTCCGGACGCAACGCGAGCACATCGGTGTCTGTAGCAAGCCGGATTTCTGCGCGAAACTTTCGAGCGGCCGGACCACTCAGCGCCACCGGCTTCGACGTCAGCGTCAGGTCCGACACCGATGCGAGTTTACCTGGCTCCGCAAAGAACAATCGGAGCGTGCCCTGGTCGGTAATTGGGTTTGTCGTCCCGCGATAATGGATCTGGGCGGTGATGTGCGCGCCCGGAGGCAGCCGGTACGCGTCACCGTTGGGAAGACTAGTGAATCCGTACCATGGCGTCCAGCTTCCAATCCATTGTCCCGTTTCCTGAATCGTGAAAAACACCGCGCGTGTGATACGGCGATCGCCGGGCACATACTCGATCGCGTGCACGCGTTTTTCGACCACCAGACCCACGGCGGCGGTCGTTCGTATGACGGAGTCTCCCGACTTCGCGGCGATGGTGTTGGCGGGCAGAGCGATCGCCATGTCCGGCATACCGAATTGGGACTGCTCGAAATTTGTTTCCGCGCGAACCTCTTTCTTTCGCGCCGCGCTGTCGTCCACGATGTTGGTGAACACGGTTCCGCCGTTTCTCGGGCCGAGGCCTTCCACCCAGGACACCACGAACTGTGTCTCGCGCAGCGTCAGGCTGTTGTCGTTTGCAAACTGGCCATAGCCGGAGACCGTGTTCCACGGCGGCATATGCCTCGCGATCACGCTGGCGCGAATCTGTCTTCCGCGAAGCCAGGTCTGTTCGTAAGTTTCGAGAGCGAACGACGGACCCTTTTCGAAATGACACATCACGCAGCGCCGGTTCAGCACCTGCACGATCTCGCGATCGAAGAGAACGGTTGTGGTGAGCGTTTCATGGGAGAACGCCGGGCCGGACCAGATCATGACGAGCGCTACGGCGAGAATCGCGGTGATGGCGAGAATCTTTTTCATATCAGAAACGCTCCGCCGATTCGCCCACACGAAACGTGAACGCAAACGTATGGATCTTGTCGTTTCGCCGGAACTGCGTCCACGCGCGGTACACACCGGGTTTCGGCATCAGCCCCTCGAAGGTGACGTTCGGTCCGCCACGCAGTTTCTCCAGATCCGATCCCGGCGGAATCAGGAATCGCGGAAGACCGTCGTCATCGGGTGCCGAGAGAATGTCGAGCGGATGCGAATGCACGTAATCGGCCATGTCCTCGCTCATGATCAGCGTGTGTCCGAACGCGCCAAGATAGGTTTGAAGATCGCTAATCGGCTTGCCGCTCTTACTGTCGGTCAGGCTGAAGTTCAGATGAACGTACTGGCCCGCCGCAATGGAAGTCGGATCGTAGGCAACCGTGGCGGTGATGTCGTCGACGGTTTTCGTGCTAACGGCATCGGGCACGAGGTGCGCGCTGTCGGAGGCAAGATCGCCCGCGTATCCGGCCGTGACCAGAGGCCGAGCGAGGAATTGCGGAGCGCCTCCGGCCGGCATGAAATCCGAGAGGACTTTGTAGTAGCCGGCCTTCGGAAGCGTCACATCGATGGACCATTCGCCGTCCGGTGTCTCTTCGGGGTGAATGTGCTGGAAGGACTCCATGTCCTGGCTGATCACGAACAGGTGAAACTGACGCTCGTGAACCGTTTCAAACTTCGTGACGGGTTCGCCCGTTCCGGGATGAAACATGCGAAATAGAAATTTCGCGCGCTGGCCGGCCTTCACGACTGCGGGAACGGTATGGAACTCGAGACGATAATCGCGGATATCAAATGGAGAAGCGTGCACCAGTGCCATTCCGCAACGAGGACACTTGCCCTCTCTGTCCATCGTGTAGTCCGGATGCATCGGGCAGACCCAGGCAGTTTCCTGATCGGGCAGCGAGGATTGAACGCCTGCGCCGGAGAGTCCCACGGCGACCAACAGTGCGACGGCCAGAATCACCGGAATGGCGCCGGTTCTTTTCATACTACCGATGCGGGCTGGTGGAGTTGCCTTCGTACACACCCGATCCGGGGCCGGGCAGTTCATTGCTCCTTGGACCCGTGTATCGCGCGACGTGAAGCCCCGTGTTGTTGTCGGCCCAGTAGATCAATCCGTCCTTGAATACCGGATACGTTCTTGCAATCCCTTGCGGCGCCGGCATCGCGTAACCGACTTCGCGCGGAGTCTGCGGGCGCGAGATATCGATGGCGCGCAGGCCGTGTCCGTACCAGGTGGTGAAGACCAAATTCTTGAACACCGTCGGATTGTGATTCTGCTGCGCGACCTGCTGGCGCGGCTGGCCATTGGGTTCGGTCGTCGCCTGATCGAGGCATTCTTCCAATTGATTATCCGGAATCGCGAAAGCGCCGACCATAAACGGGGTGATCTCCGACTCCACCGAAACGATTCGCGCGTAGTTGAGCGGGCAGCCGCCATTCTCGTCGCTGAGCCAGACGTAGGCCGGACGGCCCTTCGTGTTGCCACGCACCTGCGCCGGCCGGTCCGGAACGAAAACCGCGCTGTGCGTACCCGTCGGCGACGCGTTGACCGGCGGATAGACATCGAATCGCGAGCGCGTCAGCAGGACGAGATAGCGTTGCGCCTTCGCCTGTGCGGATGCGCCGGAAGTGAGGAATGCCTTCAGTCCGGGATCGTCGTTGATGACCATGTGCAGGCAATCGTTCGCGACGCCGGGGATCCGGGCTCCGTCGATGGTGCCGTCGGGCGCCACAATTGTTGAACGCGCGTTGCAACCGGCCGAGCCTCCGGCCAGTTCCGCATCGCGATGATGCGCGATGCTCTCGGAATTGATCACGTAGAATCCTGCTGTCGTGCCGGCCACATACACGCGTTCACCGTCTCCAGTCACCGATACGGAGTGCAGCTTGTTCTGCTCGGTGTTCTGGAAATTTCCGGCGCGGCCTTCGCGAGTGCGCAGCGCGCTGAAATCGAGAAAGCGGCCATCGGAGAACAGGCCGGTCGCGTCGGGCCGTTCGTTGAGCGGTGGGCCGCCGGCGTCCTGAAGGCTGAAGCCCGCGAGCACCTTCGGCTTGTCGAGCATCTCTCCCGTGTTCTCATCGGTTACGGCGAGCACGATCATGTCGGGAATGCGGAGGCCGGGGTTGTCGGGATCCGGAGTTCCCGAGGTCCAGATCGTCATGTAGATGAGCACGCGATTCGCATTGACCGGATCGTGCCACAGGAAAAACTCGTGCGACTGCGAGTGGAAGTCATGCGTCGTGCTCTTGGTTTGGACCTGGCAGGTGTTCGGATCGATGCGATAGCTGTCCATTTTGCCGGCGTTGTTGGTGCCGCCGTTGCGCACGAGGATGTAGCGCTCCTGTCCCGCCGACGTTGTGTAGACGAGCGAGCGCAGTTCGCGATCGTCGTATCCCTGATTGCCGTCGACAGTCGCGGGAATTTCGCCGACCTGCACGGGCGGCTGTTTGTCGGGGTTCGGCTGGATCTTGAAAATGTTGATCGCATGCCGAACGCCGGCACCGTTTCCATGCCCGACAAAAATGCAGTTGCCGGCGATGCCCATGCCTCGGGCGTCTCCCTCACCGTCGAGGTCGCCGCCTTTCCACTTTCCGGTCGTTGCGTCTTTGGTTGAGGGAACGGTCAAGACCCAGTGAAGGTGCTCGAAATTTCGAAACAGGTGCAGGGATTTTTCCAGTGCGCTGGCTCCGGCACGAGCATCCTCTTCCGAAGAAGTAGGATCGATGACACCCGTTCGATTGACGCGCACGGTCGGCAGCTGGCCGATCGGCGTATCGAACGTGCTCGGCTGACAACCGGCGGGATCCTTCGAATAGTCGACGCACGGCTGTTGCTGTTGTCCTTTCACGCCGGACAACATGGCCAACAGCGCAACGGCGGTGGCGCTGATGCAGAGTCTCCAATTGGCTTTCATGGTTTCAGCGAAGCCAGGTATGCGGTGATCGACACCAGGTCTTCCTCAGAGAGATTCTTCACCACCGGCTTCATCAAGTCGGACCACAGTCCGGTGCGCGCTCCGTGTTGCATATCCCAGATCTGGCGCCCCATCTGGCTCGGCGAGCGGCCGGCAATACTTGGGACGGGCCCCATTCCTTTCAGATCCGCGCCGTGGCAGATGGCGCATGCGGTGGTCTTGCCGCCGCCGTTGGTTACCAGGGCTTCTCCTTTTTTGATGCTTCCCACCGGGGCATAGGCAATGAAACCGGATGCGTCGTCGCGCAGTTCGGTGCGTTCGAGATTTTCCGGCACCTCGATGATGCGGTTGCCGATCGGTTCGGTGCCGCCGTCTTCAATGGCGCTGAACATGCCGCCGGCGATTTTGGTCTTTGGCACCATCGCGGTTTCGACCACGCGAATCCAGGGTTTCAGTTTGAGCTTTGAGAAGTATTCAGCGGCTGCTTGAACTTCGGCGTCGGTTGCGGCTTTGCCAATATTGACCATCAGATTCTGCGGCCCCAGACGCGACTCGGAACTCTTCCGCAGTCCATTTTTGAAATCCGCCATCTGCTGGATGATGTACGCGGCGGGAAGTCCGGCAACGCTGGAATTCTCAGGACGTCCCTGCCCATTTGGAAGGTGACAGTACCCGCAGGAAATCACGGCGGGCCGGCGGCCGTGACCGACGATCTCGGGCAAGGCGGGATGACCATCGGGATGCCAGTCGGGAATATTGTAGCTGTCGCGCACCTGCGCTTGCGTGAGCGTTACGGTCGTGCCCGGAACACTTTTGGGACTGGTGTCTGGGGCTGCAGCCGGAGCACCGCCGCCACCGCCTGCTGCGCCGCGCGGCGCCGCGGGTGCGACCGGAAAAGCCCAGAGCGGAGGCGCAGGCGCCGCGGCTTGATTCGCCTGCGGAGCTCCGAGCAATCCAATGGCACCACCAAGCAACAATCCACAGGTCAATATCACCGCAACACGTTTCATAAATTCCTCCGGTTTCATTTGGGCTTTATATACCACCTAGTGTTGAATCTCCACTCTGCCGATCGCCGGCCAACCAACGGCATCCCAATTGAGCGGTCGGATTGCCAACTTGCTGGCGCCGCCCGCGCTGCCGTCATAGAAGTGAAAACTCATCCAATAATTGTCGCCATCGTGGAGTATGCCGGCATGACCGGGACCGATCATAGCGCCTTCCGTCGCCAGAAGGAGAGTGCCGCCATCGTGCATCATGTCTTGACCGTTCTTATCGAAATATGGGCCGGTGATTTTGCTGCTGCGTCCAACACGAATGTTGTACGTGCTGTTGGTGCGCTGGCAACAGCGGCCCCAGTTGACGAAAAGATAGTACTGCCCGTCGTGATAATAAATGGTGGAAGCTTCGATGGAACTGTTGTGGGCGAGAGAGTACATCGGGGAGTCGGGGGCGATACGTTTTCCGGTACCTCGGTCGAGTTGGATGAGTTTGATTCCTTCCCAGAATGAGCCAAAGGTCAGCCAGAGACCACCGTCGACATCTTCGACAACGGATGGGTCGATCGCGTTGTAGTTGCTCGATTGCGGATTGGTCTGAACAACAAGACCCTTGTCGATCCATTTGTAATTGGGACTGCCCGGGTCTAGAGTTCGATTCGTGATCAGGCCAATGGCAGACGTGCGCTGGCCAAATGTCGAGATCGAGTAATACAAAAAGTATTCGTCGCCGACCTTGCGCACATCGGGAGCCCAGTAATCCATTCCGCGATTGCCCGGAACGGCCTCGGTCGCCCATGCCGCGGCATTAAGGATGGTCTGTGGTCCGCGCTCCCAATGAACCAGATCGCTGGAGTGATACGACGGGATGCCGCGGCCGGTATAAAAGACCCAATATTCGCCGCCGTCTTTAACAATTGTTGAAGGATCATGAGCGCTGACACCGACCGAACCAAGCTGCGCCAAGGCGGCCGACACTCCGGCAGTGTTCGTCGTTGGAGTTTGCTGCAGAGCCTGCATTCGTGCGGCCGTCAACGCGCAGAGAGCGATAGAACCGACAGCCACGAGCAATCGCACGAATTGCAACCGGTTCACTTTCATTCTTTCGAAAGGATAGACCAGGTTTTCAGTCGAAGCATAGGCGCTATTAACAATATGCCTCCCGACTGGTAGCGCACTATTCCCGTTGCGGGATCGCGAATTGGGCGGCAGCCGTAGTCCAGTGGATGCGCCTTAACAGGCGGGCTAAGATCGTATGCCGCCGAGTCGCTCCGAATAATATCCGAGTCGAATCCGGTTGCCGCCTCTGATACCACGACCCAGACTCCGCCTCGGTGGGTCATTACATTCCTTGGACAAATGACACCTCTCGGATTGAAATGCGGCATATCGAGACCGGGATATGGAATATGCTACGACAGGCGCCGCGGGTGAATACGATGTTAGGCAGACGGGAGCCACGCCATCAATGTTGAGAGCATCGACGGTTATTAGAGATCACCTCTCAAGAAGGTTCGATCACTTGGGTGAAAATTGTTGCCATGAAACGCCCCTACGCTGAAGCTTTCGATAAAGCGATCGCCTTGCTGCCAGTCAACGGCACGTTCCGCTCGGGCGAACACGAGTTGCCTGTTCTCTTCTTGCTTCCTGAGTCGATCTGGCGACCGTTGAAAGTCGCATGGTGGACTGGCAAAGAAGTCTGCGTTATTGGTGGCGATCCGAATGGCAACTACTTTCTGCGTTCAGCGGATGGATCAGTGCGGTATTGGAATCATAGTGCCGGCAGGGCTGAGGTGCTCGCCGCCAGTGTTCGTGAGTTTCTCAGTTCCCTCAGACCACCCGGAGTCGGTGAACATTCACAAATGGACAGGGTCTTAGAATGAAAGGGGCTGCCTAACACGGCGATGGAGCCGTCAAACAGCGCGTCTGGATTTCGTCGCAGGAAAGACAAGTCTCGCGCTGCTTGCGGCTCATCGCCAAGCCGTTAGGCAGATAAACGAGGTGATGAAGACGAATGAATGCGGAACAACTGGCAGCTTGGTATTTCCGACTGAATGGCTTCTTCACGATCACGAATTTCGTTCTGCATCCTTCGCGCCGTGGCGCTCAACGAACTGACGCTGATATTGCGGGCATCCGTTTTCCGTACCGTTCGGAGTTTCCAGACGGAGTTGGAGGAGACGATCCTGAGTTCAATCATCATCCAGGTAAGACCTACTTTGTTATCGCGGAGGTTAAACGTGGCCGCTGTGTACTGAATGGGCCATGGACTGATGAAATGAAGCAGAATATGCACGCAATTCTGGGAGACTTGGGCCCGTTTCGAAAGGAAGACATTGAGTCGGTCGCGCACTCGCTTTACCAGTCTGGAACATATGATGACAACAACATTTACTGCTCGCTGTTTTGTGTGGGAGACATCCCAAATCCGGAAATCGCGCAGAAGTATCCGAATGTCCCACAACGTAGCTGGGAGGACGTGTGTCATTTCCTATTCGACCGATTCAAAGAGTATCAATTTCGCAAAGCTGATCATGATAGTTGGGATCAGTATGGTAAAAACCTCTGGGACTCCTGGCTCGACAAAACCCGAGAGCAGTTTGTTGCAAACATTAGGCATCAAATCGGCCTGAATCCGACTGCCTAACACCGCCGCTGGACGGCTGAGAGACGCATGACATGCATTTTCAGGATCTGAGCCTGTGTGAGTATCACCCGGGATTTCTTGATGCAGGATCCTGGAGTGTTCCTTTGCGAGCGGCGGGTTGGCTCGAACATCCACACGCCTTTCCAAAAGCGAAAGCGCCAGCCGGGTTCATATCCAGACTGAGAACGCTTTTGCAACTGACGCAGGAGAGTCTTCCCCATTACCAGTTCCGCGGAGTGCATGAATGTAGCGTTTGCGTTGCTGAAGGCAATGAGCCACCATCGTCGCCGGGTTGGTCGCAAGGGAACCTGCTAATCCCTGGGGATGGAGAAATCTTCGCTGCGCCCGGGGGTGTCGTTCACTACGTTGAAGATCATCGGTACGCCCCTCCGAATAGATTTGTATCGGCAGTCTTAGGGTGCCCCGATATTGGGACGGACGAATACTTCACGGAACTGCGACGAGTGAATCTGGGACAGACAATCCCGTTGCAATCAAAAACGGAGTTTGACGCTATGTTTCGAAGGCAAATTGAGGCCACTCTCAAGAAGAGAGAGCCATAAGCACGGCACCGCCGCCCAACACGGGCATGCAGCCGCCGGCGCAAAAAACGCGCCGCGGCTGATGCCCTAGCCGTTGGGCCGCCTCCAAGAGGATTGGACCTTGTCGATACTAAATAAATATTTGGCTTCCTTGGTTTCGGCATCGGTGGATGCATTGGATTCGAACGACCAGAAAAAGGCTCGCTTGTTGACGGGCACCGTCGGTGCGTTATTGACCATCTTCATGTGGTCAGTGAATATGAGCCACCCCTCGATCTTGGGTGACCATGATGGAATACTGGGAACATTCATCTTTGTCCTCGTACTTGCCGCACCGTTCGCGACCGTTGTAAGCGTAGCGTACCTCGTCTTTCCGGACCGTCGGTCTAACGAAAGGCCGTATGGCCCGATGTCGGGTTACCTGCAAAAAGAAAGAAGTGACAAGCGATGGAAGATCATGGTCGCGGCGGGAATGATCAGTGCAGCGAATCTCATGTGCATGATGATTGCGGGTAAAAGTTCATGAGTTGTCGAATCGAATGGGAGGATGACCGCAGCCGCCCAACACAATGTTGCAGCCGCCAATCCGCGCGCAACTAGCTCTCAATGCCCCAACGTCTTACTTGCGCGGCTTGCGGCTGAACATTGAGCCGTTAGGCGGCTCCGCCGAAGGAGGAAGCTTTGAGAAGTAGCACACTTGTCTTCCTTTTCGTTCTGCTCATCACGCTTCAGGTTGGCAAGAGCACCCCGCATGCCATGGCCTGGCAGGGAACCACGGAAAGTCTCTACACTCGGTCCCTGCTTGCGAGTCTCAATGAAATTACTAAACGCTGGGGCAACATTGATGACAGCTCCGCTGGCACTCGTGTTCGCACTGATTGGAACAACGTTACGGTTGAGAAGTTCCCCGAAATTACCGATGGTATGCCTGCTCGGATTGATGAGTTTCGCATCGAATACGCCGACCTCCCGGCGCTGATCGACCGATACAAGAGGCTGCGCAAAGAGTTTTCACTATTGGTCGCCCATCCAATGACCACTGAGGGGCCGAGGCTCAAGCTTTCGTACTCGATCTCGTGGTTCAAGTATGAAAAGGGCAAAGCCTTTTTCGGGCTCTCCGCATGGAGCATTGTCTACTTCAGATACGACACGAATGCGCAAAAATACGTCGTAGACGAGGTCAAGCTTGGTGGTATATGAACGCCGCCTAACAAAGCGATGGAGCCGACGCAAAAAACGCGCGGCTCATCGCCAAACCGTTAGCTGGATTAATGTGACTCGGTCTTCCGGAGCGCATTTGATAGGATTTGTCGTATGAATAGAGATACAACCAGGATCTTGGAGGAGGCTCTCAAACTGCCAATTGAGGCGAGGGCTGCACTGGCCGGCTCGCTTCTCGAAAGTCTCGACGAAGTTGTCGACGAAAATGTCGAAGCAACATGGGCAGATGAGATAGCTCGGCGTATCGATGACTTGAATACAGGAAAAGCGAAGACGGTTCCGTGGTCAGAAGCGCGGCGCCGTATCCTCTCGCGGTAGGTGCCTTCCAAACCGGTCGGCCTTCACGAAGAGGCTCTGGCGGAAGCAGAGGCCGCATACGATTGGTATGCCACTCAAAATCCTGCTGCTGCGGAAGGCTTCCTCAATGAACTCGACCGAGCCATCGAACAGATCGGACGGCTTCCGAATCTTGCGGGACCGTATGTTTCTGGAACGCGACGTTACGTCATGCGACGATTTCCTTTTACGGTGGTTTATCGGGAGCAGGCAACAATGATTGAGGTTGTCGCGATTGCACATGGTCGCCGCAAGCCAGGTTATTGGAAAGAGCGACTCAAGAACTGAAAAGGTCACGACCGACCAGCTAACACTGCTATGAACCTGACGGTCGCCTACGGCGTCCGCAGGTTATTGCCAAACCGTTAGCCTTACTGGTGTCTGGTTGAATGAATAAACTTCTCGAGCTAAAGCGGCACGCCAAGGAATATGTAGAACTGGAAGCGAACACGCGGGTCTTGTCGGTTCGGCTCGAACGCCGGCAAAAGGCGCTGTTGAGTCCGGTGGGCGACACAATCCTGCGCGTCCGCACTACAGATCGTACAGATCCAGACTGGTGGGTGATTGGTGGCGGCTCGCCCATGAATTTGTACAGCATTCGCGTCTTCCCCGAATCTGACATAGCGTATTCGCTTCATCTGGGTCTTATGGTCCGAATGGCAGCGAGGGGCAACGATCGCCCTGCGCCAAATGGCCCGACTAGATACGACGCTTTCATTTGCCATGCTTCGGAGGACAAAAGTCACGTAGTCAAGCCGCTCGCGAGGCAACTCTCGCGAATCGGTTGCGACGTCTGGTACGACGAATTCGAGGTGCGCGTCGGTGACAGCCTGCGGAGGTCGATCGACAAGGGTTTGAGCCGAAGTCGGTTTGGCATCGTCGTTCTCTCTAATCATTTTTTCGCCAAAGAGTGGCCGAAGTATGAACTGGACGGACTCATAGCTCGCGAGGTCCGAGGGAAGAAAGTCGTTCTCCCAGTGTGGCATGGCGTGACACATCGGCAGGTGCTGAAATACAGTCCTACTCTAGCCGATCGGGTGGCACTGGATACCTCGAAGCAGAGCATTTCGGAAATAGCAGGCGCTATAGGTCGCGTGCTTGCCGAGCGAAGGCTAACAGGCCGATGAAGCTGACGGACCGCGTGCGCGGCCCGCAGCTTATCGGCACAATCGTTAGCCAGACACACAAATGGAAACATTTCGCTTCTACAACGAACTCTCTGACGTGTACCACTTGATATACCCGGACTGGGAGCAGAGTATGGGTCGGCAAGCCAGCGTGCTCGATTCAATCATTCGAGAGCGTTTGGGCACCGGAATAAAGTCTGTGTTGGATACATCCTGCGGGATAGGGACGCAGGCGTTGGGCCTTGCCCAGAGCGGCTACATGGTTACTGGTTCCGATACTTCTCCGCTCGCGATTGAGCGCGCGCAGAGAGAAGCTGAGAAGCGAAGCCTGAGGATAACCTTCGGTGTTGCCGACATGCGCCGATGCGACGAGGCGCACACGGGACAATTTGATGTAGTTCTGAGCGCCGACAATTCCGTTCCGCACCTTTTGACTGACCATGATATTCGAACCGCATTTCAGGCATTTTTTCGGTGTACGCGAGCAGGAGGCTTGGTGATCATTACTATGCGTGACTATGGGCGCGAGGATCGTACGCCGGTTCAATTCCGCCCGTATGGAGTACGGCTCACTGCAGAGGGACGCGTGATTGTTTTCCAGCTGTGGGAGTTCGAGAAAGGTACCGACTTGTACGATCTCAGTATGTATTTCGTCATAGAACCCAGGGACGGCCCTCGCAACGTAATTGCGAGCAAGTCGCGCTACTACGCTGTTCCAATCACGACACTGTATGGGCTGCTCGAGGAAGCTGGCTTCATAAAGGTTGAGCGCATAGATGATCGTTTCTTTCAACCGGTACTCGTGGGTAGAAAGGCTGGCTAACACTTATGAGGACTCCTCTCGTCAAGAGACAAAAATCTCCGCAGCGCTGAAGAAATGGACACCTTCCCAATCAGCGAACAACGAGCATCGCTAACAGTCACGGCTCCCCGTCTTGGTTTCCCTTTGCGGGATTGCAGAACGTGTCTGCACCAAACACTTATTGAGGCTCGACCGGCGCTAGATCAAAGTCCGCGCAGATTGCCATCCGAAAACGGATGGCGGCACTAGAAACAAATCCGTACCCTCTTGCCGTCCTATTCAAAGTTGTGGCTCACCGGCCAGTTATTGTCAGGATCGGGTGAGGGGCAGAGCACGAACCGAAAGCATTCGAATAATGTGGTGGAGCGGCAACGGATGTCGAATCACGCGCAATGGATTCGGGAATGTTGTGGCTCAGGATGGCCGCCGTGGTCGACGCCACATATCCAGGCCGTCCCGGCGAGCTCGTCCCTGTTGGTCCAGTTAGACGTCGGGCTCACCCGTGCCGCTCCATATCAACGGTTCAAAAATCGTTTCATATCAAAAGCCTCTTTTCGTCGAAGGATGTAGTAAACCGCGCGCGCCAGTTTGTGCGCGAGAATGGATAGCGCTTTACCCTTCCCGTGCTTCTTCTCTAATCGCGCCAGATAAGCCTGCCCTTGTGGGTTATGGCGCAAAAAGCAAACAGCCGCTTCGGAAAACGCCCACTTCAGATGCGCGTTGCCAATCTTGCCCCCAGAGGTGCCATACACTTTGCCGGCGGACTCTTTTCGTGATTTCACCAGGCGACAGTAGGACGCGAAATCCTGGACGCTGGGGAACCGTCCGATATCGTGAATCTCGTAAAGGATGACCAGGGACAGGATTTTGCCGACACCGGGAACCGTGTCGAGCAGATAGACGCTGTTGGGATCGTGTTGTTTGGCGTGTCGGACGATCTCCAGTTCGATTTCATGGAGAAGGCCGTCATAAAAGCCAATCCGCTTCAGATCGAACGCGACACTGGACCGGGCGCCAGGATCGGCGAAGCGCTCGGCAACCCCTTCGCGGTTCGCCCTATAAGAAATTTTCTTTCCGATATCCGGAAGGTTGTACTGATGGTTCGTGTTCTGGACATGAGCCAGCAGCTCCGCGCGCTGATGCATCATGTGCATTCGTCGCCGCAACAGATCTCGAGTCGACCGCATCTGCTCGGGATAAACGTAAGCCTCAGGGATCATGCCGCCGCGCAACAGCGCGGCGATCTTCTGGGCATCGATCTTGTCGTTTTTCGCTTTGCCGCCGTGAATCGCCTTCATGTAGAGGGCATGGCCAAGCACGAAGGTGATCTTCTCCCGGGCGCAGAGCTCGGCCAGTCAGTACCAGGTGAAGATACATTCGACCGCGACAGCAATCTGATCGCGATAGGGAGCGATCGCCGTCAGAAAAGAATCCGGACTGGCCTTCATATTGCGATGAAGAACGATCGCGCCGGCTTGGTTCAAAATGCAGAGATACATCGTCCGTGCGTGTAAATCAATTCCGCAGTAATGCGGATGTTGTTGCGTATAGAATCTCATCGGCCTCCTCCTTCAATAGGGTCCCTTCGGGGAACCCTCACTTACTTGGGATGGTAGATTTCTACCAAGCCCGTTTTGGGGGAGGCCTCAATCAGTATCACGCCGCTGGAGCCGAGCGCTGAAAAGCGCGACGGCTCAGCGGCAAGCCGTTGGGCCGACTCAGGGTAAAAGCAATGCGAGGAGCATTTGGGGCCAAGTCGGGGGCCCTATTTTAGGTTTGGGTCTCCGGGGCGCCGAATGGAGGTTCAGGGTATGCGATCAGTTCTGCCGTTGATATTTGTCATGGCCGGTGTGGCGTCTCCTCAAGCGCCCACAGCGCCGCCGCAACAGGCCGATATCTACGCAATCTACTCATTGATGGTTTCGAGCTATACGGAAGCCAATAAGGAGTTGGTGCTCGCAATTTATCAAACCACACGGCCGGCAATGACTC